>OBHX01000069.1_pt1 | contig 97831 bp, 95 predicted proteins | sample 1519331 | NCBI WGS metagenome assembly OBHX01 (sample SAMEA2602897, study PRJEB22501) | metagenome
TGAAGCTCTAGAGGATGAGTTCGAATAAATGTTGCACTTATTCTTGCAATTTATCTAATAGAAATATCACAAATACGATTAATTTAACATATTTGTTTGGAAATAACAATGCAATAATTGGTAAGATAAAATAGCTAGCAAGAACAAATAGACTAAATTTTGGAGTTAACATTAGATAACCTTTCAAAAATTATAATAAAGCATTCTTTACATCAGATTACTTACATATATAATAATCTTTTTCAAACGAAAATCAACTAATTATACCCAATTGTTATTAAAATATTATCTGAATGAAAACTAACGTAGTTATTTTCTGAAATCAAACAAAAATCCTGTTTTCATTTTCTCCCCAGAAATCCTAAAAAGAGATCTATTGTGCTGGCTTCTTGATGATTAAAGAAAAGGCTGGTTTGGGTGTCCATGCTTGCAATCTTTACCATATTCTCTGCACTGAGTTCAAAGTCAAAAACATCAATATTTTCCTTCATTCGCTCAAAACATGAAGACTTAGTTAAGCAAACGATTCCCCGTTGAACTTGCCAGCGAACCATGACTTGTGCAGTGGATTTACCATGTTTATCAGCAATACTTTTGAGAATTGGATTGTTGAAAATGTCACCACGACCTTCTGCAAAAGTAGCCCAAGATTCAATTTGCACCTTATTTTTTATCATATTTTCTTGTGCGAATATCTGTTGATTCAGTGGGTGAGTTTCCACTTGATTGACTTGTGGTGTAATCTCATTGAAAGCTACAATGTCGCTGAGACGATCTGGATAGAAATTAGACACACCAATCGCTCGAAGTTTTCCTTCTTTGTAAAGCTTTTCCAAAGCACGGTAGGCACCATAATAGTCACCAAAAGGTTGGTGGAGCAACATAAGATCCAGATAATCTAACTTCATTTTGTCAAGAGATTCTAAAACCGAGGCATAAGCCTTGTCGTAGCCATAGTTGGATAGCCAGACTTTACTAGTGATGAAAAACTCTTTGCGGTCAATCCCAGACTCTCGAATCGCCTCACCTATTTCCTTTTCATTGGCATAGGCTTGAGCAATATCAAAATGACGATAACCTGCCTTGACAGCATTTAGTACAGCACTCTTGGTATCTTTGGGAGCAATTCGGTACACTCCAAAACCTTAAATTGGAATTTCGACACCGTTATTTAAGGTTATATTTTGCATGTGATTTCCTCTTTTAGCAATTTTTATCATAAGTATAACGCTCTTTTCAGAAAAAGTACAATAGCAAAATTGCAGAGTAATATGCAAAAAATGAATAGCAATTATCGTCCGATTCATAATTTATAACAATAAAAAGAGGAGATTAGGGTAGATGACCATGATTGTGTCAGCAGCCCTAGTCGTCTGTCCTACTCCTTCTCAATTTCTTTGATTTCGCTGGTTTTGTCTATCTATAAGGCGCTCTTGAACTAAGGAGACAACCTCATCATTGGTTGGCAAGTCCGAGTGCTGGGCATCCGCACCTGTGACTGTGGTTTCAGTATAGTGCGCTGCTTGTCCTTGATAAATATATTTCCCTGCACTCACGCTCGCATCTGGTACCAATTCGTCTGAATCATAAGTAATGGTTCCTGCAACAGAATACATAGCTAAAGTAGTCGGAATATTTTCGCGATTTTTGATGAAATCAGCTAACATCTCAGTTTTGTTGTTGATATTGGTTTCAGTAAAGTTATAAGGCGTTCCGATTGTCATCAACTTCTTCAATTCCACATCATAGCTGCCGAGGTAATTTTCAATAAAAGCTGTGTAAATTAAACCACCATTCGAGTGACCCAAGCCTTTAAAATTATTGAAATTGTATTTTCCTTGGAGATTTTCAAAGGCAGCGTCAACCATTTTGGCCTGTTTTTTGATGTTACTATAGCCATCTTTATTATTTTCAAAACCAATTACAATGATTGGCTCGTTATCATTCGCTGCGATAGAGCCATTATATGTAATTCGTCCGTCATTCCAGACCTTAACTTTGAGCAAGCTATGCTTCACGCCACGACGTCTTTGATTGAGCTTTTGAACCAAGCCGTCAAAGCGGCTCTCCGTAGCAGAACTACCTGGTATCATAATGATTGGCGACATCCGAGCATTATAAAATTTAGCAATTTGATCAATGTTTTTTCTCGTCCAACTATAAGAGGGAATTGCTAGTCCTATCAAAAAAATTAGAACAATTAGTAGCACTATTTTTACCTTTTTAGTCATGTTCGCCTCCTTTCTGATCCATTTGTCTGAGTTCCCCATGAATCCGGTCATTAAATCTCACAAAGGGGATATAAATGAGAACATCGATAATAAAAATGAAAATTCCTACTGCTAATGCTCGCAAACTTCCGCCTGTCCCAATAAAAGCATAGAGTACACTTGGCGCTCCGCTAGGAACTGGATAGACAGCCGGAGGCATTATTCTAAAATATAGAAAAATACTAGCTACAAAGACATTCAGCATTGGTACGAGGATAAAAGGGATTAAAAATAGAAAATTGAAAAATATAGGAATCCCGACCATAAAGGCTACGCCGTGGTTAAATAAGGAAGGAAAGATACTCTTCAAACTGACATCGCGATCCTTGTCACTGCGTGATTTCCATAAAATGGCTACGAGAAGAGCTAAAACTCCGCCCAGACCTGAAAACGTTCCATAAGCATCATACAGATTGGTCGTTGAAAAGAGATAAGGTACCCCTGTTGTAGTATGATGTTTCAAAGCATAATTAAGATTATCTAATGCAAACGAATCATTTATAAAAGGAATATTGTTGAAGAGATTGCTATTTCCAATCCAAGCGCTAAAAGTCCGTAAGGCAGTATTCATTTCAATGACAAAGATATTGTTTCGATTGACAATTAAGCCTGACAAAAAATTTGCAATTGTTGAGAAAACATTGTATCGATTGCCCAGATTAATGAGAAAACTAACCAAGACAGCAAGAGCAAACGAGCAGAAGATAGGGCGCAACGTTTTAGGGTAATAAATAAAATGCTCATCTACAATGTGATCATCATTCGGACTTGAAAATCGAAAAATTTGTCCCACCACATAACCAATCAATATTGCAACAATTAGATTGATATTGACAGGAAGATTGATTCTCGTCAAAGCGCCGTCATTTAAAACCACCGAAAATAATTCGCGTGAATTGACTAATAAGCTAAAAATAAAGGCTGTAATCCCAGCGGTCCCCGTACTACGACCATAATAACCAGCTGTGTACTTTGCACTAAAATAAGTTGCTAATGGTCCTGCCAATCCTCCTATCAGATAGGTGAAATTTGTCGTAACTAAGCTAATAGTTGAAAAATGAGGAAACCAATGCCGAATCGCAAAAAGATTGTTGATATAGCCATTTATACCAAAAATGGATTCAGAAAAAACCATTGTTATCGTCGTCAGCAAGAAAAACGGAAAGAGCGATACCAATGTTTCTTGTGTAATTTTAATGAAACTCATTTGCCGAAAGGCAATCATTTTTTTTATTAAGTATTGATCTATACGACTTTTTCTAGTTAATTTATTGAATATCATAGCTTGATTGTAGCATAGTTGAGATGACGATTCAATTAGCTTCTTTAAAATTAAATGCTAAATGTTTTGAATAGCTATTCTTTAATGTTTTTGATCAGATCTAAAAAGGCTCAGATAAAAATCTAAACCTTTGAATTCTTTTACCCTAATTTTCTTGTAACATATTTTTGTGACTGTGCAGACAAAACGCTAATAATCGTTCCCACAGCACCGGCACCTGTGAATAATAATAGCAAACCAAGATTTGTCCAATAAGAGATATGCACTTCATTGCCATTAAAAATATACTCTGTTAGATAAGTAAAGGCTGTAAAAACATCCACTCCTTCTGCTTTTGCAAGCTGAATAGCATAGTCAAACTGATGTGCAACCAACATCATCACCAGCATGAAAAGCACACTAATTGCAATTCCAACTTTGGATAACTTTTTGCCTAACAGTTCGTATCCTTTAATCGTACAAACTCCCATGACAATCCCTGCAACAACAGCTACATATCCAAGTTGAGCAATCACCAAGGTAACAATTCCCCCTATCAAGCTCCCTAGAAAGGCTCCTACCGTCCCTGCTAAGATACTTTCCTTTTGGTGGTCATAAACTTGGTTTTCAATTGACAAGTTTGAACTTAATTCTTGAAATGCTTCTGGTGAAAGCAGTAAAAGGTTCCCTCCGACTTGATAAAGATCTACTTGCCCTGCTTTTCCGGTCTGCTCACAAACATTCGTAAGATTTTTTTCTTTCAAGAACACGATAATGTCTTGTAATCCTTGACGAATATGTTCACGTGTTTTTCCTTTAGTCATACCAGTTTTAATATAAAAAGTTGCTTTATATAAATTAACCTGATAAGTTTTCAAAGCCTTAGAAGATTTCGTCAATTCTTTAAATTCTTCCAAAGACGGTAATGCTTCACCATTTTTTACCGAACAACAAATACAGTATTGATTTTTTTGATTCGTTTGTTCAATATAGAAAGTATAACCATCTTTTTGACCAAAAATAACAGATGAAGTCTCATCAAACTGCAACCCTAACTCATCCGCAAGCGCCTGCAAATCAAGTTTATTCATAACCGTGCTCCTTTATATATTCTTTATTTATTATAGCATACATTTGAATAAATAGACAAGAGGAGATTTTTTGTAAAAATATTAAAAGAGGTTAGGACAAAAATTCCCAACCTAAAAAGTACACTATGTAATAAATCAACGACCAGCGACTGATTGCTCAAAGTACTGCCTTGAGGTGGCAGATAGAGCTTTCCAAGCGGGTTCACTTTTCAAGCTCAGAAGAGCCACTTTTGGCGAAAACTTCGTTTTCTTTATCTGCCCTCACAATAGTTGCTCAGACTATTGAGCAACCTTGTAAGGGTAAGATTACGAACTAAATTTTTGTTTCATTTAGTTCTGTTCTCCTCCTCTTCACTCTTCTCATTTTTCTACTCGAACGCCTTGGCAATCAACCTGAAGTTCAAAAACTTGTCCTTTAAATTGTTGCTCTTCTATTTTATCTTTTAGCATATTCGACTGTTCTTTTGGTGCTAGAACCATCACAGTAGGTCCTGCTCCTGATAGATAAGTCGCATACGCACCATTTTTCTTTGCCAACATCTTGATTTTTGGAAATTCCTTAATTAAGCCTTGGCGATAATGCTCATGGAAACGGTCGGACTCAATAGCACGCCCTGCTGTTACCATATCGCCCTTCATTAAAGCGGCAATAGCCACATTCGCTACAGAGCTTGCAGTGACAGCTTCACGATAAGATAAACCTTTTGGAAGAACGCCACGGCTGTCTTTAGTACGCAATTCATAATTTGGAACATAGGCAATAAAGCTTACTTCTGGAAATTCCGTCACTACAGTTGAAACTTTCTCGTTTAAATAACTAGAAATCGTCAAATTACCATAAATAGCAGGTGCTACATTATCTGGATGTCCCTCAATTTTCGTCGCAAAATTCAATTTTTCAGCATTTGACAACTGCAAATTTGCCAATTGATTTGCAAGTTCAATCCCTGCAACAATAACGGAACTAGAAGAACCCAGACCACGCGCTAAAGGAATATCACTTGTCATTTTTAAATGATGAGGTTGAATAGCTGGAGCAATTCTGCGCGCCACTTTAATCAATAAATTCCGTTCGTTAGAAGGAATACGCCGCTCCAAATCATGCTCAATCAGCCAATGGTCGCTTTCTCCCAAAACTTCAATGGTTAGATATTTACTGACAGCTACACCAACCGAGTCAAATCCCGGACCAATATTCGCGCTCGTTGCAGGTACAATAATTTTCATTTTATTCTCCTAATACTTTGAAAGTGTTCAATAATTTAAAATCAGAAGTTGCCTGCAATTTTCGAGTGACATTTTCTAGCTGCGTTTTGTTGACAGCATGGGTAATAATCACAACACGTGCAGTATTTCCGTCTGTTCCTTGTTGCAGAATTTGCTTAAAGGAGACATTTTCAGCATTAAAAATTTCTGCTAAGCGTAAAACTTGTCCTTTCGCATCAGGTGCTAATATCGAAAAGTAATACGGGCTCTTACGATCTTCTGGTTTAGCCAGAACTAATTCACGCTGAAACTCATTAAAGGCTTTTCCAACAGTTCCTTCGTTAATCCGTCGAACAATCCGAATAATATCTGCGACAACACTTGTTGCAGTGGGTTTTTGTCCCGCACCTGGACCGTAATACATCGACTCACCAATACCGATAGAGTCTACAAAGATTGCATTCATCACGCCATTCACACTAGCAAGAGGATGAGTTTTTGGTAAAAAGGTCGGTGTGACTTCTGCAGCGAGACCTGATTTTGTTTCTTCAATAGAACCAACTAATTTGACAACATAGCCTAATTGCTGCGCAACCGCTACATCTTCTGGTGTAATATTGCGAATGCCTTGGTGGGCGACATCTTCAAATTTAACCGTCATTCCAAAGGCAAATTGACTCAAAATAACCATTTTATATGCAGCATCAATCCCATCCACATCATTGGTTGGGTCACTTTCTGCAAATCCAAGTCGTTGTGCTTCAGCAAGTGCCGCCTCATAAGACCAGCCCTCTTCTACCATTTTGGTCATCATGAAGTTGGATGTCCCATTGACCACACCAAGAATACGTGTAATTTTATCAGAAGCTAGGGAATTAACAAGCGTGCGTAAAATCGGAATTCCTCCCGCTACTGCCGCTTCATAGTAAAGAGCTACCTTGTGTTTTGCAGCAATCTCAAGCAACTCAGCGCCATGAACTGCCAGCAAGTCTTTATTTGCAGTGATAACATGCTTACCTGCCTCTAGCGCTTGAGTGATGAAAGTTTTTGCAGGTTCAATACGCCCCATCAATTCAACGACAATCGTTACTTCATTATCATTTAAAATTTCATCAATCGTCGTGACAAAATTAAAATGATTTCCTGCTGCTAACAAGCATTCTTTTTCAGCATCATCTTTTACCAATACTTTCGCAATTTCAATTTCTGAATGAGCTGCTTGCACAATCTTTTCACTATTTTCTTTCAATAAAAATGGAACACCACTAGCAACTGTCCCAAAACCAAGTAAAGCAATTTTAATAGACATGACTACTCCTTGAGATTTTATGCTTTTTATTATAGCAAATAAACTTGTTTTTTTCTAGTAAGCAGACTTTAGGATTTTTATAAAAATAATAGAAATCTATTTTAAAAAATTGTGAACGGTTAGTCAGAAATATGGTAAAATATACATAGTGATTTAAAAGTAAAAGGAGTTCCACATAATGGGAAAACATTCTGGTAATCGTTCTGTACGAAATCGTATTCGTAAGAGGAGACAACGACGTGCTATTATAAGCTTCATCTTATTGGTTGTTCTGGTTATTGCAGGAACATTTATGTGGAAACGCTCTGGAACAAATCTGGCTAATAACCATACCAGAACTGCCACTTCAAAAGTGAGCAAATCTTCTACTTCTCAAGCAACTACTGAAGAAACATCTGGATCTAGTGAAAAAGTAAGCAAAGTGAAATGGATAAAGCAAGATCAGCCTGTTAAATTCCCTATTTTGATGTACCATGCGATTCACAATATGGATCCTTCTGAAGCAGCAAATGCTGGTTTGATTGTCTCGCCTGAAACGTTTGAAAGTCATTTGAAAGCTCTAAAAGACGCTGGCTATTATACTCTCACGCCAAAGGAAGCCTATAAAGTTTTGACTGAAAATGTCCTTCCGAAAAATAAAAAAGTCGTTTGGTTGACCTTTGATGATAGTTTGAGAGATTTTTACACCAATGCTTTCCCACTTCTTCAAAAATACCAAATGCGGGCAACCAATAATGTCATTACTGGTTTTGTCGAAAATGGACGCGAGGATATACTGACGCTTGCGCAAATCAAGGAAATGAAGCAAAAGGGAATGTCTTTTGAAGATCATACCGTTAATCATCCGGATTTATCCCTTTCAAGTGCAGAAACACAAACGACAGAATTGCAAGCTTCTAAGCAATATCTAGACAGCAACCTGTCACAAAACACAACGACGGTTGCTTATCCTTCTGGACGTTATAGTGAAACAACGACACAGATTGCTGAAAGCCTCGGCTATAAAATGGGGTTAACAACCAACAATGGACTAGCTTCTCTTAATGACGGACTTCTAACCCTCAACCGTGTCCGTGTCAATCCAACCACAACTGCCCAAGACTTATTAAACGAAATTACCACAAACTGAAAAATAGGACTTAGCTCAAAAATGAGCAAGTCCTATTCTTTTTTCTTTTGTGCTAATTTTTCACGTTCCAAGCGAAGCTTTCGGTTCGGATTGAGTTTGTTAAAAAGTTTTTCAAGCTTTTTTTCATTCCAAACGTCAGCTGCAGAAACGAAATTGCCATTTTCATCGCGAAAGGATATTGGTTTATCACCCATGATATCACTCCTTTTTAGTCTACAAATTCAAATTCAAACTTGCCGATGCGAACTAAGTCACCATCCTTAGCACCACGCGCCCGCAATGCTTCGTCTACCCCCATACCACGTAGTTGCCGTGCAAATTTCATGACAGCTTCCTCACGGTCAAAGTTCGTCATGGTAAAGAGTTTTTCCAACTTATCACCAGATAAAACCCAGGCAGCGTCATCATCGCGTGAAATTTCAAAGGCTGGAGCATCTTCATCAAAGCCATAGTAGGCTTCTTCTTCCATTTCAGACTCATCATAAAGCAGAAATTCAGGTGTTTTATCAAGCAATTCTGCAGTTGCATCCAAAAGCGTTGACAAGCCTTGTTTCGTCAAACTTGAAATTGGAAAAATCTGTGGCAGTTCATCAAATTCATCATAATTTGCTACTAATTTTTCTTTAAAGACTTTTAGATTCTCTGCACTTTCAGGCATGTCCATTTTATTAGCAACAATAATCTGTGGACGTTCCATTAAGCGAAGATTGTAGGATTCCAATTCCTTATTGATAGCAAGATAATCTTCGTAAGGATCACGTCCTTCGCTAGCTGACATATCAATGACATGCAAGATGACACGAGTTCGCTCAATATGGCGAAGAAATTGTGTCCCAAGTCCTACACCTTGGCTAGCTCCTTCAATCAAGCCAGGCAGGTCTGCCACAGCAAAGGATTCACCGGACTGTGTCCGAACCATTCCAAGATTAGGTACAATGGTCGTGAAATGATAAGCGCCAATTTTCGGTTTAGCAGAAGTGATAACACTCAAAAGAGTGGATTTCCCAACAGACGGAAACCCAACCAAACCAACATCTGCCAAAATTTTCAGTTCCAACTGGAGTTCACGTTCTTGTCCCGGTTCACCGTTTTCAGAAATTTCTGGTGCTGGATTTTTAGGCGTCGCAAAGCGAATATTGCCACGACCTCCACGACCTCCATGAGCTACGACGAACTCTTGCCCATTTTCAATCAAATCTGTCAGGATTTTCCCTGTTTCAGCATCACGAACCGTCGTCCCTTGCGGTACATGAACAATGAGGTCTTCTGCTCCACGACCGTGCATTCCCTTGGTCATCCCCTTTTCACCAGACTGAGCCTTAAAATGACGATTGTAACGAAAATCCATCAAAGTGCGAAGCCCTTCATCTACGACAAAAACAACATTGCCGCCACGACCACCGTCACCGCCCCAAGGTCCTCCATTTGGGACATACTTTTCACGGCGGAAAGCTACCATGCCATCACCGCCATTGCCAGCCTTGACTTTTATCTTAGCTGTATCCAAAAACATACTCATATTTTTCTCTTTTCTCGTTTTCCACTCTAAAAAAACGCTCTTTCAAGCGTTTGAGGATTAGAAATTGCTCAAAGCACCAAGTGCACTTGCAAAGATTGCTCCAACCGTTACCAATAACATGATAACAACTACAATCAAAGTCAATTTTTCAAATCCTGTTTTTTTCCGTTGTCCATTATCACCAAAAGCCACGATATTACCTCTATGTATTTAATTTACTCTTCTAATTGTAACATGAAGAAGATAGTTTTTCAAATGATAGCTGAAATAAAAAGATTACAACTGAAAATCCCCACAAAGTAAAAATCCAACAGGCTTCCTGCTGGATTTCAATGTCAATCAGCGTAACCGTTTGGATGTGTCGAATGCCATTTCCAAGCTGTTTCGATAATCATCTCAATATTGTCAAATTTCGGTTGCCAACCAAAGACCTGACGTGCCTTGTCAGACGATGCAACAAGTGTATCCGAATCCCCTAGACGACCTGCGCTTTCAAGTGGAATGGGGTGTCCTGTCACCTTTCGTCCGGCTTCAACCAATCGATCAACCATGTGGGAGCCGATATAACCAGCTCCTCCTAATACTAAAATTGCCATAACCATTCCTTCCTATTTTTTAGATTATATCATAAAAAGGGCGCTATTTCTTAAGACCAACTGATTCAACGAAACGCATAAAGGCGATTTGACCTTCTTTTGTGCGCTTGTAAACACCTGCATCTTCCAAGACACGTTTGAAAATCTGACCAACCGAAGCACGCACGATTGTCTGGACTGATTCTGCTGTTATATCTGAATGGCTATCTTTTAACTGCTCAGCCCACGCTTGATGATAAGGAGCCACTTCTTTTATTTGCCCCAAAAGAAATTCTTCAACTTCTTTTAACTCATTTTTCAAACGAGGTGGGAGAATCGCTAAGCCCATGACCTCAATCAAACCAATGTTTTCTTTCTTGATATGCTGAACATCTTTATGAGGATGATAAATACCATCTGGATGCTCTTTTGACGTTTGATTGTCCCGAAGAACCAAATCTAACTCAAACTTGCCATTTTTTTGGCGTGCGATTGGAGTAATGGTATGGTGCGATTCACCATTTGACTCAGCTACAATCTGAACAGTCGAATCGGAGTAGCTGCGCCATTTCTGTAAAATTTTATCCGCCAAATCTATCAATGTGGATTTATCAGTTGATTGCAACCTTAAAACCGACATGGGCCAATTGACAATACCGGCTTCTACATTTTCAAAACCTGCAAAGATGAAAGTTTTGTCCAGCTCTGCCTTTTCCATAGGAAAAGTATGTCGTCCACCTTGATAATGGTCGTGAGTGAGAATGGAGCCTCCTACGATAGGAAGATCCGCATTGGAGCCTGCAAAATAACCTGGAAAAGTCTCTACAATGTCCAAAAGACGCTCAAAAGTAGCACGACTGATAGTCATAGGAGTATGCTTGCTATCTAAAAAGATACAATGCTCATTAAAATATGCATAGGGCGAATACTGAAAGCCCCATTCTCGCCCGGCTAAATCAAAGCGGATAATTCGATGATTCACTCGCGCTGGATGATCTAGTCGCCCTTGATACCCTTCATTTTCAAAACAAAGCTGGCAGGCTGGATAGTGGCTCGTCTTGGCTTTCTTAACTGCTGCAATTTCCTTGGGATCTTTTTCTGGCTTAGAAAGATTGATTGTAATCTCCAAATCACCATATTCAGTCGGTGTTTGATAGGCAATGTTTTTAGAAATGGCTTTGACCTTGATATAATCATTACGCTTACTAAGCTCATAAAAATCAGCAATAGCCCGCTTGGGATCTTGTTCATAAGTCTTCCAAAATTGCTGATTGAGCTGACTGGGTGCTGGCGTGACTAAATTCATCAACTCTGCCCCAAGAATATCCTGTTCTGCGAGAGTTGAGCCGATTTTTCCAACTGCTAAAGCAACTTCTAGTAAATCATCTTTGAGATCAATTAAGCTGGTTGCTGCTGTCTCTTGCTTTGCAGCTTCTTCTCCAACCAGACTCATGACGCGATTTGCTAGATAAATCCGGTCGATTTCTGTAAAAGAGCTATTTGCTATGACCTCCGTTACAAAGGCATTCAGTAAATTTCGTGCCATTGATTTTCCTTTCTTTTATAGAAAGGGCTGAAATTCTCGTCAGCCCTCATTACTATTATGTAAAACGCTTGCTTAATCCAATACGCGACTGCCACCAGCAATTTCAGCAATATAGAAGCTCGATGCATAACCTACGACTTCTTCATATTTTTGACCAACATTTTTTTGAAAAGCTTCCACTGCGTCTTTACGAACCAAAGCAATGGCACAACCGCCAAATCCTGCTCCTGTCATGCGAGCGCCCAGCACTCCTTCTTGCTCCCATGCAGTATGAGCCAAGGTATCCAACTCTAATCCTGTGACTTCATAATCATGTTCAAGTGAGACATGAGATGCATTCATTAAGCGACCGAATTTTTCCAAATCGCCAGTTTGCAATGCAGCTTGAGCTTGAAGTGTCCGTTGATTTTCCAACACAGCGTGACGAGCGCGTTTGAGTCGATTTTCATCTTGAATTAAGTAGCTGTATTCATCAAAATCCCACTCATTTAATTCACCCAAGGTTGCAATAGAGAGTTTTTGCTTTAATTCCTCTACTGCTTTTTCACACTCTGCACGGCGTTCATTGTATTTGGAGTCTGCTAGTTCACGACGCTTGTTTGTATTCATGATGACAACCACATTGTCTTTAAGATTAAGCGGCACTAACTCGTATTCGAGCGTGTTCGTATCTAAGTAAATTGCCCGTTGATCTGCTCCCATGCCAATGGCAAACTGATCCATGATTCCAGAATTAACACCGATAAATTCGTTCTCTGTTTGTTTACCAATTTTTACTAAATCCAAACGGTCTAATTTTAAATCAAACAGTTTCTCTGCAATAATTCCTGTCAGTAGCTCTAAAGAAGCAGATGAAGAGAGACCCGAACCATTTGGGATATTTCCAAAAACATAGACATCCATCCCTTTATCAATAACATGTCCTGCTTTTTGCAAGAAATGAAGCACACCTTTTGGATAATTCGTCCAATTATGCGCTTTTTCAAAACGAAGATCTTCTAGCGGCACCTCAATAATTCCCTTGTCTTCAAAATTTGCTGAGTAAAAACGAAGTAAATTATCGTCACGCTTGCGCGCTGCCCCATAAGTTCCTAATGAAATAGCTGCAGGAAAGACATGCCCGCCGTTGTAATCGGTATGCTCACCAATCAGGTTAATGCGACCTGGTGAGAAGAATGTATGATCTGCTTCTGTTCCAAAAATTGTTGCAAAGTTTGAACGCAATTGTTGAGTTGAAAGAGTTGTTGACATAAAAAGTCTCCTTTTATTTTGTTAGGTCTTGTAACCGTTTTATCATTTTTATTATAAAACACCATTAGTAAAATTTCAAGTATTTTAGTAAATTTTTACCGGAATTTTATCAATCAAGTTGTAAGAAGTATTACTCACCAACTTTTCATAGTAAAGTTTAGGAAATTTACTAAATATTTTTGTATTTTACTAATTTTTAAGATATAATAGACATATTCTTTAAAGAAATTAGGAAACAATCATGGCAACGATTAAAGATATTGCAAAAAGTGCTGGTGTCTCTCCAGCAACTGTATCGCGCGTTTTAAATCACGACCAATCTATGTCTGTGAGTGACGAGACTCGCCAAAAAATATTTGACATTGCAGAAGAATTAGAATACAAAAAAACAAAAAGAGGAAGCAATCGCAACTCTCAAAACCGCAGAATTGCGATTGTGGAATGGTACACAGAAGAGGAGGAACTAGACGACCTCTACTACTATGCTATCCGAATCGGCGTAGAGAAAAAAGCCCAAGAGTTGGGTTATGATGTTATGCGCTTTTTCAATAATGAAGAATTAGAACAGCTCGTTCAAGTTGACGGTATCGTTGCGATTGGAAAATTCAGCCCTCAAAAAATAAAGGAGTTGGAACTCCACACAGAGCAGCTTGTTTTTATTGATAGCAATACGCTTGCCTATGGCCATAGCTGCGTCACGACAGACTTTGAAAATTCTGTTATAGCTGTTCTTAATCACTTTTTAGAAAAGCAACACCAACAAATTGGACTGCTGATTGGTCAAGAACAAACTTCTGATAAAACCACTACTCTATCCGATCCACGCTTGCTAGCATTTAAAAATTACCTAACTAAAAAACAACTCTATCAAGAAAAATATGTCAAAATAGGAAACTTTTCATCTGAATCAGGTTATTCTATGATGAAAGAATTGATTGAAAATTTAGGTGAACAACTTCCAACTGCATTTTTCATGGCAAGTGACGCCTTAGCTGTTGGTGCTCTTCGAGCACTTCAAGAAGCTGACATCCCTGTACCAGATCGTGTTAGTTTGATTGCTTTTAACGATACATCTATCGCCAAGTACGTCTATCCACCACTCAGCACGGTTACTGTCTTTACAGAAGAAATGGGCAGACAAGGCTTGCAACTGCTGCACGAGGAATTTCAACATGCTGAACTAACCATTCCTCGTATGGTAACACTTGCTACCACCCTAACCCTTAGAAAGAGTAGCTTATAGAAATGAAAACATACGAAATTTTATTTGACATTTTAAGTCGAGAATCTGACTATATCAGCGGTGAAAAATTAGCACAGGAGTTAGGAATTTCACGCACTTCTATCTGGAAAGCTATTCAGCGTTTGGAAAAAGAAGGGATTCGTATTGAATCCATAAAAAATAAAGGTTATAAACTCATCTCTGGTGACTTGCTGATTACTAAAAAAATAGAAGAAGCTGCTCCCATCCACGTTTCCTTCAATCCAAACTGCCAATCCACTCAGTTAGATGCCAAAGCTGGTATTGAAGCTGGTAAGCCTGCCAATACGCTCTATCTTGCTTCCTATCAATCAGCTGGTCGTGGACGCTTTGGCAGAAATTATTTTGCTCCAGATCAAGGCGGGATTTATATGTCCCTTCATCTGAAACCCAATCTCCCTTTTCAACAAATTCCCGCCTATACTATCCTGACTGCTGGAGCCATTTATAAGGCTATTAAAGACCTCACTTTAATGGAAATGGACATTAAATGGGTCAATGACATTTACTACAAGGGCAAGAAAATAGCCGGCATTTTAACCGAAGCTATTACTTCTGTCGAGACGGGCTTAGTCACTGATGTGATTATTGGAGTGGGCATCAATTTCGCAATCTCTGATTTTCCGAAAGAGTTAAAAAATAGGGCTGCCTCTCTCTTCCACGAAAAGCAACCTATCACACGCAATGAACTCATTGCTGAAATTTGGAAAGATTTTTATGAATGTGAGCCAGACGAGCTGATTTACCTTTACAAACAACACTCCCTTGTCTTAGGTCGGACGGTCACTTTTTGCCAAAATGACAAAGACTACAAAGGAGTTGCCAAGGAAATATCAGATACCGGGCAGCTATTGATCCAATTAGATACCGGACAAGAAATGTGGCTAAACAGCGGTGAAGTTTCTTTAACAAGTTGGTAAATAAAAGAAGGAGATAAATTGAATAAACATCAACTTGTCTCCTTCTTTTTTCGGCACAAAATCAATGACCTTTGTGCTTTTCTTTGCGTTTTTGCTGTTTTAATTGGAATTTTCTATTTTGCATATATTCTTTTTGAGCTTTCAATCTGGAACGTTTAGCTTGTTTATCTAACTCTTGTTGCAGTTTTAGTGCATCTTGTGATTTCGTTGAGCGTTTTTCACGCTTCATTTCTTTTTTTGCTAATCGCTGCAAGCGTTTGGGATTTGCACAATGTCTTTTTTTCTTTAGTGCAACAGCCGGGCTAAATTGTAGTTGTGAAAACTTCTGATTAACAAATTCCAAAACCTCGTTCATTTGGGGCTCAACTCCAAATGTCACCCGACAAACGGACAAACCTTGAGCATTTTCTTGCTCAAATAGGCCATAATAAAAGCCATTTTCAAAGTATATGGTCAATTCTAATGAAACATGTTCCATACAGCATCCTCCTTAAATACATTACAAAGAAGGGACAACCAAGGAGGAGGGTTACTGATAGTCGTGACCTACTTCAATTGTCATTAGAAAAACAAATCTAGCCTGTCACGAATATGTTCGGACTACCAACCGAAACTGTGTTTTTATCTTTGCACTTTTATTTTACAGCAAGCAGAATATTTTTTCAAATTGAAAAGAAAAGGTTGAGGATTTTCGCCCCAACCTTTCTTGTTATTTTTTACGTTTGATATGTTTGTCAATTTCGTCCACTATTTTACCCATGACATAGCTCACCTGTAAATTGCGAATCACTAGAAGCGCCCAGAAAACGGCAAATAAATAGTGTCCTGACATCATTGCTTCGTTAAAAAAATACGTTTCAATTGCTGTGAAAAAAGCTGTTGTAAGAAATTGTTGTCTTGTCATGATTCTATTATAGCACGAAACAGCAGAAAAATCTAAATTCAGTCCTCTTGAACGGTAATTTTTTCCGCTAAGAAATCAAATCCTTCTGGAATGACCGTATTCTCTTTTTCTTCAGCTTGTGGTGCATTTTCTCCACGCGCTTTAGCCGAAAATTCAGCCCGAATCTCTGTCCAATCTGTCATAGAAACCGCTAAGATGTCTGGTGAAAATCCAGCAGCATTGCTTAATAAATTCCCAAACATGGTGTTGAGATTTTCCCGTTTCATGGTCTGTTCTGCATTAAAGCTTGACTCAAATGCAAGAATAGCGTGGTTTTCGTTAGCTGCGACGGGTTGTGAGCCGACTAAAAGTGCCTTATCTGCTCCGGCTAAACTTTCAATAATTTCTCCCCAAGCATTCTGCAACTTGGTTAAATTACTGCGAGCCAGGCTAGGATTTTCAACTGCTTCTTGCAGAATGGCATTCACTTTATGGCGGTCTACTCGATAACCCTTGCTTGTTTTGGCTGAGCGTGTTGCCTGTACTGGCTTACTAGGTGCGGAACTTGACTGCAAACTTGCCAATTGATTTTTAAGCTGGCTGATTTCTTCTTTGAGCGTTTCTATCTCGCCTGCTATATTGGAGGGTAATTCTGCTTTATCTTGCCCTTCTGCCAGTCGAATGGTCATCATTTCTGTATAAATCTTGGGTTGCAAGCTGTTCTTGATTTCCGCAAGGCTCTTCGTTGCAATCTCAATCAACTCAAACAATCTTTCTTGCGGAGTCTTGAGGTTTTCTAAAAAGCTTTCACTCGTATGCGTATTTTCTCCACCCGTTTTAACGATGAGCAAATCTCTAAAATATTGCAGCAGGTCTGTGACAAAGCGAGCCATATTTTTGCCGCTGTCGAATATGACATCAAGATTTTTTAATGCCACTGACGTATCATGCGCTAATACAGCTGCTACATACGCGTCTAATGCTCCTAAACTGATAGAACCCGTGATTTCTTCAGAAATAGCCGTTGTCAGCTGATTGTCTTGAGTCAAGCTGAGGGCTTGGTCCAAGATAGATAAGGCATCCCGCATCCCACCTTCTGCTCGTCTTGCGATAATCTGCACCGCTTCATTTTCAAAGTCAATATTTTCTTGCTGCAAAATCCACTCAATGTGTTCTACAATATCTTTGGTCTTAATCGACTTGAACTCAAAGCGCTGAACACGCGAGAGAATGGTTGCTGGTATTTTATGCAGCTCTGTCGTTGCTAAAATAAAGACAACATTCTCTGTCGGCTCTTCCAAAGTCTTAAGAAGCGCATTAAAAGCGCCTGTTGAGAGCATGTGAACCTCATCAATGATATAAACCTTGTGCTTCGCTAGACTGGGAGCATAAGTAGATTTGTCACGAATATCTCGGATTTCATCCACACCATTATTAGAAGCCGCGTCAATCTCAATGACATCTTCTAGGCTTCCTTCGGTAATGGCTTGGCAAATATAACAGTCATTGCAAGGCTCTCCATCCTTTTGGTTGAGGCAATTCATTGCCTTAGCAAAAATCTTGGCTACGCTGGTCTTTCCTGTCCCTCTGGGACCTGAAAAGAGATAGGCATGACTGATTTTATCCTGTTCAACTGCCTGCTGCAAGGTTGTCGCCACAACCTCCTGCCCAACTAGCTGACCGAAGGTTTGGCTTCTGTATTTTCGATATAAAGCTTGATACATTAGGCTTTGTCTCCAAACATTTCAAAATTCCAACTTGTTTTCTCTAGTAAGAGAGCCACAAAATTTTCCAGATATTCTCGGTCAATCTCATCATAATCTGCCACCAGATGAGAATCCAAATCCAACACCCCTACTAGGCTGTCGTTTTTGACCATTGGTACTACAATCTCGCTGCGAGCTCTGCTATCACAGGAAATGTAATTGCCATGTTGGGTCACATCTTCTACAATCATCGTCTGCCGTTTGGCTGCTGCTTCACCGCAAACACCTTTTCCTAAAGCAATGTGCACGCAGGAAACGCCCCCTTGAAAAGGACCTAACACCAACTCGTTTCCGTCATAAAGATAAAAGCCAGTAAAGACAGAATGAGGCAAGGCTTGGTTTAGCAGAGCAGAGCTGTTAGAGAGATTCGCCAACGCATTGCTTTCGCCTTCTAGTAATGCTTCAAGTTGTGCTAAAAGTAATTGATAATTTGAAATTTTTTCTGATTGATTCATACTTTCTATTATATCAAAAAAAACAGCCTCGTGACTGTTTTTTCGCAAGTGGGCAAATCATTCTTCTTATTTCCTTTTCCAATACATAGAAATATCATCCCAAAAGTTCTTTACTAGCTGCTGGTGATAGACTTTAGGAGCGGTTGAATGTTTTACTTTCTGCCAAAGAATAGCGGCAACTTTTAGTTTAGGCTGAAAAGAAGCATTGCTTGTGTCAGCGCAGAAATCTTTGACAAATTGATTCCACTGACAGCTAGAAGTATCATATTGAGCATAGCTTGATTGTCCTTGATAAATCGCTATCATATCTCGCAGTGTGAATTCAACATCTTTTTCTGCTTTTACCTTTCGCCAAGCTGCCGCCATGTCCGCTGTAAACTTGAATGAACTGCTACCCATCTGCTGAGCGAAAAACTCCCGAAATCGGGTATTAAAGGCAAAACCACAAGTAAGTAAGGGCGTGTCTAAAGTAAGCTCTACATCTTTCTCTTTCTTAGTCTTTAAACGGACTTTCTTTTGAGCAACATTCCCTGCAAAATATTGTTTGATTTGTGCTTCTAGCTCTTTTTTGACCCCTGAATGCTCCTTCCCCAATCGTTTGCAAATGTCTGCCAATTCTGCACGATACCAATAATATTGAGAAAACTCTTGATAAGTCTTTATCGTTGTAAAATCCGGTCTATCCCACATGATGTGTTTCCCTTCCCTCTTTTTCATAACCTATTATACCACCAATAAAGTCATTCCTCAAAAATGATAGATTTGTTAGTTTATAAAAAGTCGTTCGAGGGTCGGACGAAGTGAATTAGTTTTAATTGAGACAATCCGACCCTCGGATGGAGTGAATCTCTTTTGGTTGAAGTAATCTGACCCTCGGACGGAGTGAATCTCTTTTGGTTGAAGCAATCCGACCCTCGGACAGGATAAATTAGTTTTGGTTTGTTCTATTCGCTCGGCGGACAGAATGAATTCCTTTTGGTTTGGCTTGTCTGCTCGGCGGACGGAGTGAATCTCTTTTAGTTTATCTTATCCGCCCGGCGGACAAAGTGAAATCCTTTTGGTTTGGCTTATCCGCCCGGCGGACGGAGTGAATCTCTTTTAGTTTATCTTATCCGTCTGGCGGACAAGATAAACTTCCCTTTATAAACATAGAATAACAAAAGAGCTGGAAAGTCAATTTCCAACTCTTGAGGGGTGCATTATTAAGAAACCAATTCTCCTGTGAGTACATTGATAGACTTGACAGTTCCTGTCAAATCAGTATAGCTGACCGTCTTGTTTGCAGGATGATAGGTAAACTTTTCTAAGCTCAAACCATATTTAAAAGCAATTTTAATCATTTTTGCTCGGAAATCTTGCAGAGACAATCCATAGCTTGCTGCGCGTGCCTTTTCAGCTTCTTCTTCAGCATTAACTGTTGGTTTTTCAGTCCCTTCTGAATTTTCCTTTTCATCATCTACCTCTTTACTTGCAGAGTCGTCTTTCTTATCCTCTGACTCTTCATTTGGTGCATAATTCTTGCCATCATCTGATTGGTTTTGCTTACCATGGTTGCTGTCATTACCAAAGCCATCATCAGAGTGAGGACGATCGTTTGGATTTTGCACATAATATTTCACCGTAGCAAGGAAATCTTCCATGCTATAACCCTCTGGCGCGTTGTAAAGACCTTCGTCAAACCAAGAGAGAGAAATATTGTGATAGTGATCATGGTGCGGAATAATCAATTGCCCATTCTTGTAATCCACAACATAAGCTGTATGATATGGCATTGCCTCAACCGGCACTTTTTTAGCTGGTGTCACGCGTTCATAGATTGATTGCGCACTTTCTTTTTGAGGTTGCTTTGGATCAGTTTTAGGCTTGTCTTCTTTCTTTTCATTCGGCGCTTTGGTTTTCAGATATTCTTCTGTCGCCTTACGCTCAGATTCTGACAAATCTTTCTTAGGAATATAATGGCTGTGTGTCATGTGTGGCGCAGTGTAGCCATCTCCCTGCTCCTCTGTCACATCATGCGGATCAAAGATATAACCGTCCGATGTTGCATAACGACCTGCAGCTTTAGCTAATGCTACTTCATCAGCCGTATAAGCAATTTGCGAATTTGCTTTGCCTGCGCGGTCAGGGTGCTGTACCTCACTTGACAATTTCAAAACCTTATCCAATAAGGCAAGCTTATCCACATTCGGATTGGCAGCCTGTTGCATGAGGTCTTCAACCGTTGCCAGTTGTGCTTTATCCCCTTTGCTTTCAAGCGTTTGACGAATTGGTGTTAAGACTTTCTTGAAAGCAGCAACGATTTCAGCATTTTTCTTTGTCAGTCCCGCTTGTGTTTCCGGTTCAACCGCCTTGACGATTTCAGACAACAAATCTTTCACTTTTTGAAGCACTGTTGCTTTTTCTTCTGTTCCAAGAGTGAAGCCAGATTTGATACCAGCGAGTTGCTCTTCAAAGCTTGCCTTTTGACTAGCATTTGTCACCTTACTCATCAAACTTTCAGCCTTATTGATAAAGGTTTGAATCTGTTCATCCGTCACTTCTGTCTCAGATGGTTCTTCTTTTGGCTTTTCAGGCTCTTTGCTTGGCTCAGTTTGCTTGCCATCATTAGGTTTGTTTGGCTGTGTTTGGTCCTTGCCCGTATCTTGGTTCGGTTTACTTGGGTTTGTCTGTTGATTACTTTGACCAGCTAGCTTTTTCGCTTCTGAATAGTCCGTACCAGGAACAATCATCCGCGAAATTTTTTCTTCTAGTGGCGACATTTGACTATAGTAAATGAAATGATAATGATTACCATGTGGCACTGCCACCCCACTAGAAGATTTTTTAGTAATCTGTGCCGGGTCAAATATCAAACCATCAGATTCCACATGACGTTGGTTTAACGGCATCAAGTACAGTTGTTTTAACAGATTGATGATTTCTTGATGAGCAGATGGAGTATTCTGATGACTTGGTTGTGATGGCTGCGCATGATGATTATTGCCCTGATGAGTCTGTGTTCCCGGCGTTGATGGTTGGTAATGGATAGAAGGTAGTGTAGTTCCGCCATTTGATGGTCTTGATGGCGTTGGACTTGGACTCGGAGTTGATGTCGTACCGCCAGATTTGTGTTTATTGTCCCAATAGCTCTGAGCAGCAGCTAACTCACTAGGAGACAAATCTTTCTTTGGAATATAATGGAAATGATTACCATGCGGTACGATGAAGCCATCTCCAGTATCTTCTATCACATCTGTCGGATTGAAGACATAGCCGTCATCCGTCGTATAACGACCTTGCGCACGAGCTTCTTTGACAGCTGTTGTTACAGCACCACCTTTCGCTCCCTTATGGCCTTTGCCACTATATTCTGCCCTTTGGCGAGCAATTTCTTCTTTTGTACGAACATTACTGGTATGATTTGGATCTTTCAAGTAAAGGTAATATTTCCCATTTACCTTGATAATGTAGCCATCTTTCACTTCGTTGATAATATCAGACTGCTGCAAGGTATAGTTTGGATCCCGCATAATCAGCTCTTCACTGATAATCGCATCATAAGGGACTTTCCCATTATAATAGTGATAATGATCACCGTGAGAAGTTACGTAACCTTGGTCTGTAATTTTGACAACAATCTGTTCCGCATTGATTCCTTCTTTTGCACTCACTTCATCAGGCGACAAATTCTCTGCTTGCTTGCCCTTGTTTGCTTTAGATTTTCCATTTACATAAGCAACACGGTTATTTTCCTTGCTAGATACTGTCTGATGACGCCCCAGCTCATAGCTACACAAACTTAAGACAACAACTGCAACAGAACCGATAAGATATTTTTTCTTCATGATTCTCCTCATTTTTTCAATTCTTTTGCCAATGTCGCTAGATTGGCTTCTAGATTTTCAAGATAAGTATGATTATTTTGCGGATCAGCTTCCAAAGGGTTTAATTGTTTTAGTTTAACGCCTGTAGATTTGACCAAAGTTTTCGCAACTTTTGATGAAGCATTACTTTCCACAAAAATTGTCTTGACCTTGTATTGTTTCACAAACTCTTCAATTTCCGTCAGCTGACGCGGACTAGGCTCTTGCTCTGGTGAAATCCCAGCAATCCCCAATTGGGTCAATCCAAATCGCTTTGCCAAGTAAGAAAAGGCCGTATGCTGCGTCACAAATGTTTTTTGTTTCGCCACTTTGAAAATCGGCTGATATTTTTTAGTCAACTCTTTTGCCTTAGCTACCAGCTCTTTCACATTTTTTTGATAGGTTTCTTTATTTTTACTATCAATCTTCGAAAGTTTATCCGCGATGATTTGCGCTTCTTCTGCCACTTTTTCTGGATCTAACCAAGTATGCGGATCGTATAGAGTTTTTTCATCCACTCCCTCACCAGCAGCAACATCTTCTAATCCCGGTACACGCTCCAGCTTCATCCCTTCTGATGCTTCAAGTACCTTCACTTTAGATTTTTTCAAACTCGGATCTAAACTTCCAGCCCAAGATTCTAACGTATGAGAATGGTAAACAAAGACATCCGCATCATAGATAGCAGCTACATCATTCGCCGATGGCTCAAAAGAATGAATTCCCGTGCTTGACTGAATCATCCGAACATCATTCAAATCCCCAGACACTTCTTTAACCATGGCATAAATCGGGTAAAAACTTGTTACAATTTTCATTCCCTTGCTCTGCTTTTTGCTACCTGCACCGCACGCTGTCAACAACAAAGTCAATCCTACCACAAAAATAGAAAATAAATATTTCCTTAATTTCATATATCACTCCTTAACTAGTATTTAACCAGTTCATTAACTGGTTAATATGATACCATGATAGAAATTAGCTGTCAAGAATTTTTTATCTGTTTTTTAACAATAATAAAAAAGCTTTCTAAATAACATTAGAAAACTTTTACTCTTACCAATCGCTTTTTTCTTTACGAATCTCTTCCAGCATTTCAGTTTCTTCGGCTGTTAATTCATATTTTTCTAATAAATCTGGACGACGTTCATAAGTCTTTTTCAAACTCTCATACAGACGCCATTTTCGAATATTTTCATGATGACCACTCATCAAAATATCTGGCACAACCATTCCACGAAAATCATAAGGGCGCGTATATTGAGGATATTCTAAAAGACCTGATGAAAAACTGTCATCAGTATGACTAACTTCCTTACCAAGAACTTCAGGAATCAGCCGTACTGTCGCATCGATTATCGTCATAGCAGCCAATTCTCCACCTGTTAAGACATAGTCTCCAAGCGAAACTTCGTCCGTCACCAACCTTTTAATCCGCTCATCGTAGCCTTCATAATGCCCACAAATAAAAATCAATTCTTCTTCTTGGGAAAGCTCTTCCGCATAGGCTTGATCAAAAGTACGACCAGCGGGATCTAACAAAATAACCCGTGGTTGCTTTTTTTCAATCGCATCATAAGCATCAAAAATCGGTTGCGCTCTAAGCAACATTCCTTGACCGCCTCCATAAGGCTCATCATCAACATGTCGTGATTTCTCTGCATTTTCCCGAAAGTTATGATAGTGAATCTCTAGCAATCCTTTTTCACGTGCCTTACCAACTATTGAATGCTCCAGCGGGGCAAACATCTCCGGAAATAATGTTAAAATATCAATCTTCATCATCCAGCCCTTCCGGAATTTCCACATCTACTCGATTATTTTCAAGATCAATATTCAGCACAACAGGTGGAATATAAGGCAAGAGTAAATCGCGCTTACCTTTAAGCTTTACCACCCAGACATCATTGGCACCCGGCTGCAAAATTTCTTTAATGGTTCCAATCAAAATATCCTGTTCATAAACATTTAAGCCAATAATTTCATGATAATAAAATTCGCCCTCATCTAAATCCGATAAATCTTCTTCAGCCACTTTCAAAGTAAAATCACGATATTTCTCAATGTCATTGATATGGTACATTCCTTTGAATTTGATAATATCAAAATTTTTCATCTTACGATGACTGGCAATTTCCACATTCATGACAAAATTATCTTTCTTATCAAAAAGGGCCAGCATACTTCCCTTTTTAAAACGTTCCTCTGCAAAATCCGTCACCGATAGTACACGCATTTCACCTTGCAAACCTTGCGTATTTACAATTTTTCCAACATTATAATAGTTCATTTTCTCTCCAAATACTAGCATTATCCTATTTATTCTATCATGAATAAAGGGAATTCTCAAGAAAACAAAAACCCCACCAAGATAAATCCTTAGTAGGGTCATTGGGGAATGACATCATTCCTCTAATTTTAAATCGCCTTAAGCAACCTTAAAACCTTGATTTATTAGGCTTCCGCAATCAAATTGCGGTACTCTATTATTTAAGAGTAACAGAAGCTCCAGCTTCTTCCAATTTAGTTTTGATTTCTTCAGCTTCTGCAGTTGCAACACCTTCTTTAACAACAGTTGGTGCTCCGTCAACAAGTTCTTTAGCTTCTTTAAGACCAAGACCTGTGATTTCACGAACAGCTTTGATAACGCCGACTTTCTTGTCGCCTGCTGCAGTCAACTCAACGTCAAATGAATCTTTTGCAGCGGCAGCTTCACCAGCACCAGCAGCAGCTACAGCTACAGGAGCAGCTGCAGTTACACCAAATTCTTCTTCGATAGCTTTTACAAGGTCGTTCAATTCAAGGATTGAAGCTTCTTTAATTTCAGCAATAATATTTTCAATGTTCAATGCCATTGTTATTTCCTCCAAATATATTTCATTAGTTTAAAATTAGTTTGTAGCATAGGCTACGCGCAACTTAACATTAAGCCGCTTCTTCTTTGTTGTCTGCAACCGCTTTGACTGCAAGAGCAACGTTGCGAACTGGCGCTTGAAGTACAGATAGTAGCATAGATAGAAGTCCTTCGCGGTTTGGAAGAGTTGCAAGAGCAACAATTTCTTCTTTAGATGCAACCGCACCTTCAATAGCTCCACCTTTAATTTCAAGTGCATCAGCTTCTTTAGTAAAATCATTGATGATTTTTGCTGGTGCTACAACATCTTCATTTGAAAATGCAACAGCAGATGGTCCAACAAACGCATCAGCAAGACCTTCAAGTCCAGCTTTTTCAGCTGCACGACGTAAGATTGAGTTTTTAATGACTTTATACTCAACTTCGCTTCCACGAAGATTACGACGAAGAACTGTGTCTTGTTCAACTGTAAGACCACGAGCATCCACAACAACGATACTTGCAGCTGCTTTCATTTTTTCAGCAACTACATCAACTAGTTCCGCTTTTTTAGCAATACTTGCTTCACTCATTTAGTGTTTCACCTCCGTAATTATTTTGCTTGGGGAATTTTTCCAAAAGAAAAACGCGCCCAAACCTAGACACGAAAGTACAATACGTTTCTTTTACATGATCCGTTTTGTCCTCGGTAGGATCTTTATGAGTCGAGCTCCCCTACTGTCTTAGGCAGTTTTTTCAAACCATTAATGATTGTAACATAAGAAAAAAAAGATTGCAAGAGTTTTTGATAATCTTTTTATAATAAAGTGAAAGTCTATCCTTTGGGGTAAGCAGATACATTAAATTTTTGAAAAAAGCACCAGCTCACTCGGAGTAGATGCCTTATACTCTTATAAATCTCTAGCCTTCAAATATTGCTCGTTTGTAATAAGCGTTTTTTTGTAATACTGATTATAACTCTTACTAAATTTCCTTATTAGTGGAATTGCTATTTCATAATATTTATTGTCTAACATAAATGTTTGTAATTTATCTTGAATTGTTTTCATAGGACTATTTTTATAATTGTCGCTATTTTTATAATCTTGATATTGAGCTATAATATTCTTATTTTCTGTTAGCCACTTTTCGGCATTTTCTATTGCTTCAATTTTTGACGCATTAACTTCTTTTAGTACTTTCATATCAAAAGCAGAGCTTACTTCTTCAATATAATCTTGTTCTTCTTTACTAAGGTTAAAAGAAGGAAGGCTATCTAGATAGTTAACAAATTTTTTATAAGCTTCTTTTCCATCCTCTCTTAAATGTTCATTCAAAAATGGCTGGTATGCAGAAAAAATTAATTGTCCAAAATGTCCTGGAAATATTTTTTCCAATCTCTCATAAATACTTTCTTCTGCTTCGATCAAAGCTATCTTATCATCAATAAGAGTCTGGCTTTCTTTCTTAACGATTAGCTCAATAACCTCTCTCCTCATTTGTTCAATATCCAGCTGATGTTGTTTTCTTCTAAGTATGGAAGATAATGAATTCCCATTTGAAGATAAATATTCTTTTATCTCAGATACACTAAGCCCAACTTTTCTAAATAAAGATATCTTACTCAAGATTTTCATGTCTTCTTCGCTATAATCTCGATAACCATTTTCTAATTTCAAAGGCTTAATCAATCCTTTTTCCTCGTAGTACTCAATTGCTTTTCTGGTCAAACCAGTTTTATTTTGAATTTCATTTCTCAACATGATGCACCACCTCCTCAATTAGATAATACCCCAGCCCCTAACGGACAGGTCAAGCCCTTTATTTAATATTTTCTCGTAATATCCGGTGATGAAAAACATAATTAATGGAGACATCCAACTGAAATCTCAACAGAATCGCTGGTAAATAAGCCTTTACAGGAATACAAATAACAGCATTCATCCTCATCAAAGGCATTAGATGCCAAAGTCCTCCGTAATGAAAAAATTAACTACTTCACAATAAATTTTGACAATATCTTTACGACTTTTTAGAAATCTAAAATGCTTATTTCAATCTTCAAAAAATGGAAGAATAGAGGCTTTTTCTTTCTCTGTACAGGCAACAAGCGGGAGGCGGAGTGGTCCGACTTCAAATCCTTGAGAATTTAGCACAGCTTTAAGTGGTGCTGGGCTTGTCACAGAAAAGAGAGCTTCTATTTTTGGTGACAGCTGACGTTGAATCTGAGCAGCTTTTTTCAGATTGCCCTCATCTAAGGCTGAAAACATTTCATAAAAATCATCACCATTGGTATGAGCCGCAACAGATATAACACCCTGTGCTCCAATTGCCTTTGCATGAAAAGCTTGTCCGTCTTCCCCAGTATAAATTAGAAAGTCCTGTGGCGCGTTTTCAACCAAATGAGTAAGAGTATCTATACCCGTACAGTCTTTGATAGCAATAATATTTGGCAACTGCGCCAAGCGCAAGGAAGTTTCTACTGTCAAACCAGCAACCGTTCGGCTAGGAACATTATAAACGATGACTGGCAGATTTGAAGCTTCCGCAATCGCTTTATAATGCTGATATAGACCTTCTTGAGTCGGTTTGTTATAATAAGGAGTCACTGCAAGTCCGGCAGCAAAACCACCAAATTTGTCAACTTCACGCGCGAATTCAACTGAATCTCGAGTATCATTTGTACCAATTCCGGCTATCAGCGGAACTCGCCCTTTTACAATCTTTTGAACTACTGCAAATAATTCCAGCTCCTCTTCATGCGTCAGAGTTGGGCTTTCGCCTGTCGTTCCTGCGATAATCAATCCTTCTGTATGATGCGCTAGAAGGTGTTCAATCAGCTTAGGAAGAGCCTCAAAGTTAATGCTACCGTCCTCTTTAAACGGTGTTACAAGTGCTGTTATGATTCTTGCTTTTTTTAAATCTTCTATAGACATAACTATCGTCCTCCTAGCCTGCAAAATACAACTATACGAATATTATCTCACATTTTACTTCAATTTGAAAATGACCTCTGCTGTTGGATGGACCAAGCCACGTTCATGCAAAGTCTCAGCGATTTGAACAGAATTCCAAGCAGCACCTTTAAGCAGATTGTCTGAAACCACCCACATATGGATGCCTTTTTCAGCGTCCAAATCCTTGCGAATTCGTCCCACGAATGTCTCGCGTTTTCCGACAGCATTGACAGCTTGAGGGTAGACTTGATGAGCAACATCATCCTCTAATACTGCTCCTGGGAAGTTCGCAATAGCTGCTTTGACCTCTGCGATGGGTGCTACTTCTTTTGTCTCGATGTAGACAGACTCTGAGTGCGCTGAAAGAACAGGGATACGAACACAAGTAGCAGAAACCGCAATCGTGTCATCTTCCATGATCTTCTTGGTTTCATTGGTCATCTTCATCTCTTCGTAGGTGTAGTCATTGTCCGTAAAGACATCGATTTGGGGAAGAGCATTAAAAGCAATCGGATAGTGCTTCTTGTCGCCGCCAGAAGGCAAAATCTCAGCCTTGACATCACGCGGATTGACTCCGTCATTTAAGACCTCACGCAGTTCACGCTGAGTCTCAAGAATAGCTCCCATACCAGCACCGGACACAGCTTGATAGGTCGATACGATAATGCGCTCCAAGCCCCATTTCTGACGAACAGGTTCCAGCGCCATCATCATCTGGATGGTGGAACAGTTAGGGCAAGCAATAATCCCGTTATGAGCATCAAGTGCATGAGAATTCACTTCCGGTACCACCAGAGGCACATCAGGATTCTGACGGAAATGAGAGGTATTGTCAACGACAACAGCTCCTGCCTTAACAGCGTAAGGAGCATACTTGGCAGACGTTGAGCCACCTGCTGAAAAGAGAGCGATATCTACACCTTCAAAGGCAGTTTCCGTTGTTTCTTCAATTGTGATGTCTTGGTCTTTGAATTTCAAAACTTTCCCAGCAGAACGAGCTGAAGCCAAGTAGCGTACTTTCTCAATTGGAAGACTTGATTCTTCCAGCATTTTAATCATTTGAGCTCCAACGGCACCTGTAGCACCAACCACAGCAACTGTATATCCCATAACATACCTCTCTGAATTTTCAAAAAATTTGTGTATTGCTGGTATTATACTACTTTTCTAAAGAATTGAAAAGACTTATAAGAAAAAAATCCCCACTAAAAAGTAGGGATTGAGGGCACTTTCGTGTGATGAGCAGGTTCACACAACTCATCAAGGTCCGCTCCTGCGTATATGACCTCCCATGCTCAATATGTGGCTTGCGCCACTTATCGACTCATCGCATATCTAGCATTCTACTATAGAAAATCCTAAAAGTCAAACTATTTTTTATGAGAGATTTTCTAGTTTATCAATATTTGAAATTGGTGTCTTAAAAGAGTAAAATAATTTTAGGAGGATAAAAAGTTATGGATACAACAAAACAGCCTGTCCTTATGCCTCAGGATACGAGAATAATGGCCCTCTTACTTGGTGCTGTAGGTGGCTGCCTTGATGTTTTCTCGCATATGCAATTTAGTACGCTAATCGCAACCCAAACAGGGAATATTCTTTTAATCGTAGCCAATTGGGATGGACCAACCGTAAAGACTGCTTACCGTATCCTTTCGCTTATCTTTTTTACCTGTGGCTTTGTCTTCGGTATTCTACTTAAGGAACGGGCGCAAAGTTCACATTGGCGTACTTGGGGGGTCTTACCATTGACTCTCACGACTTTCCTCTTTCCTTTCTTTCATTCTCATTATTTTATCTGGGTGATATTGCTTGCAACCTCTACCGGAATGGTCATGCTAACTTATACAGGCTCAAAAATCGAGTCTTATCCCTATATGATTATGATGACTTCAGGAAACTATCGGAGAATGGTCACTGCTTGGTATGAGTATATTCGTTTTAAAGACCGTAGACATATTATTAGAAGGCAAGCGGCTAATTACTCTATGATTGTCGCTAGTTTCATCGGCGGTGCTGTTTTTACTGGTTTTCTCACACGCTTCATTCACCAATACGCTATCTGGACAGTCACCACTATTTTGACGATTATTATCATTCATTATACCAGATACAATCATATACATCACTTAGAGCAAAAAAATATCTAACACTCAATGAAAATCGAAAAGCAAACTAGGAACTAAGTAAGACAAAAAACCGAACCAATCCTCTTGGGTAATGCTCACAAAGAGAATTGGTTCGGTTTTTGCTAGTTCATCAATACTTGCCTGCGATATTTCATTTATCAATCCTCTTCATCAGTTTTTAACTACTGATGGAAAAACTTCCTCATCTATCAATCTCACAAATACTTGCTTCCTTCTTTAATGCTGAGTCTGCTCAGTTTATCCTTGTATTTTTCGATAAACTCCAGCACCCAGTCGGGATTGGTTTTAGAGTAGTCTCGCAGAGCCCAGCCGATGGCCTTATTGATGAAAAACTCGGTTTGATTAAGATTATTAATCAGGATTTGCTCCAGCAGCTGGACATCCGTTTCTTCTTTTTGAAGCAATTGATGCTCGATAGCAATTCGGCGCAACCAGAAATCTTTATCCCTGCTCCAATCTAATACTATTTTCTTTGTCTCAGGATAATGCAAACTAATATAGCCTACCGAGCGACACAAAAAGTCAATTGTGTCCCACCATGGCTTTGTTTGTGCTAATTTCTTTATCTTTGGCAAATCGCTTGGTGTCAAAGCTTTTTGTTTCAGTTGCAAATAATCCAGCACCACATATTGCATTTCACGATAGGGATTGTCCCAAGCCTGATGGATAAATTTCCAATCAATTGCAAGACTGCTATTTTTCTTAAAAAATACCTTGGAAAGCTTTCGTCTAACAGGTGTTTTGACCCCTAAAAACTCGAGCTGGTCTTTCATGTATGCTTTCATGTGAATAGCATCTTCAGGGTTTGCTACTTCTTTTAATCCTTGGAAAATATCTTCTACTTTCATATTACCATTCACTTTCAACATTCATATCTTTGAATAATTTAATTGGTCTTGCTGGTTTATCTAAACTCTTCTGCAACCAAACTGTATCATGCCAACAGCCAAATTTATAGCCGATTTTTGGGAATGCGCTACTTGCTGATAACCACGTTTTTTATGGAAAGAAATACTAGCGTCATTCGGCAGAGCAATACAAGCTAGAAAATGAACAAACCCTTGCTGTTCAAGAATTTCTTCCAATTTGTCATAAAGCTGCTTCCCAATCCCTCTACCGCGATTCTCATCAGCTACATAGACCGACAGTTCAACAGCCCAGTTGTATGCCTCTCGACCATAATAAGTCGAAGCATAAGCATAACCTAGAATGACTCCCTCTTCTTCAGCCACCAGATAAGGATACCTTTCCAATGTCTTCTCAATCCGGTCAGAAAATTCCTCCACCGACGGAACATCATACTCAAAAGTAATGGCTGTTTTCTCCACATAAGGCGCGTAAATAGCTACAAGAACAGCGGCGTCGTTTTTATTTGCTAATCTGATGTTCATCATCCGAACCTTCCTTTCTTCTTATTACTTTCATAAAAATGAAGTATATCACCATGTATATTTTACCAAATTCAAAAAGAAAAGGCTCTCTCGAACCTTTTTCGTTTTAAAATAGTCCAATAGCTGTACCATCTGGTGCGACATCCATATTAAGGGCTGCTGGGCGTTTTGGCAGACCTGGCATGGTCATAACATCACCGGTCAGGGCTACAATAAAGCCTGCACCCAATTTTGGAACGACTTCACGGATAGTGATTTCAAAATCTTCTGGCGCTCCCAGAAGCGTTGGATTGTCTGAAAAACTATATTGGGTCTTGGCCATACAAATTGGTAGCTTATCCCAACCGTTCTTGACAATTTGAGAAATTTGAGTTTTGGCTTTCTTTTCAAAATTGACTTTTGTTCCACGATAGATTTCCTTGACAATTTTCTCGATTTTTTCTTCGATAGACAGATTGTTGTCATAGAGTCGGCTGTAGTGAGCAGGAGTCTCTTCAATCGTTTTAACCACAGTTTCAGCAAGAGCTAGACCACCGTCAGCTCCGTCTGCCCAGACACTAGCCAATTCCACAGGGACATCAATCTCCGTGCAAAGTTCCTTGAGAACGGCAATTTCAGCCTCAGTATCAGAGACAAATTCATTGATAGCCACCACAACCGGAACACCAAATTTACGGATATTTCCCACATGGCGTTTGAGGTTGGCAAAACCTGCTTTAACCGCTTCAACATTCTCAGTTGTCAGATCTTCTTTAGCAACACCACCGTTCATTTTCAATGCTCTGAGAGTTGCAACAATAACCACTACATCTGGAGCAGTCGGAAGATTGGGTGTTTTGATATCTAGGAATTTTTCAGCCCCTAGATCCGCACCAAATCCAGCTTCAGTCACCGTGTAGTCCGCCAAATGCAAAGCTGTTGTCGTTGCCAAAACGGAATTACAGCCGTGAGCAATATTGGCAAACGGTCCACCGTGAACGAAGGCAGGGGTTCCATAAATAGTCTGTACTAGATTGGGCTTTATAGCATCTTTCAAGATGAGAGCAAGAGCACCTTCTATTTCCAAATCTCGAACATAAACAGGCGTCCGATCATAACGATAACCAATAACGATATTAGCTAGACGTTCTTTCAAGTCTTCAATACTTGTCGCTAAACAGAGAATAGCCATGATTTCAGATGCAACCGTAATATCAAAACCATCTTCCCGCGGAATTCCATTAACCGGACTGCCCAGACCGACTGTCACATGCCGCAAAGCACGGTCATTCAGATCTACCACGCGCTTCCAGATAATGCGACGTTGGTCAATTCCTAGAGCATTTCCTTGATGTAAATGATTATCAATTAAAGCAGAAAGGGCATTGTTGGCAGTGGTAATCGCATGCATATCTCCTGTGAAATGCAAATTGATGTCTTCCATTGGTAGAACCTGTGCATAACCACCTCCAGCGGCTCCGCCTTTGATTCCCATTACTGGTCCAAGAGATGGTTCACGAATCGCAATCATGGTTTTCTTGCCTATTTTGTTGAGAGCGTCTGCTAAACCAATAGTAATAGTCGATTTCCCTTCGCCAGCCGGTGTTGGATTGATTGCTGTTACCAGAATCAGCTTACCAACTGGATTCTTTTGTAATTCCTGAATCTTATTAAAAGACAATTTAGCCTTGTATTTACCGTAAAGCTCCAAATCGTCGTAATCAATTCCAACTTTCTTCACTACATCAGCAATCGGCTGTAAGTCAACGCTCTGAGCAATTTCTATATCCGTTTTCATTTGGAATCCTCCAGTTTTGATAGGATTATTATACCAAAAAATAAAGAAAACAAACACTTTCAAAGCTAAACTTCTCAAAAACGTTCGGGAAAGTCTTTTCTATTTACGAATTAAGTTTTTTTGTGTAAAATTTAGTTATGAAACTATTGATTACTTCTGGAGGAACAAGCGAAAAAATTGATCAAGTTCGTTCTATTACGAATCACTCAACAGGAAGACTTGGTGCTCTTATTGCGGAGAATTTTTTAGCACAAGGTGATCAGGTCACCTTAATCACTACACAGAGTGCTGTCAAACCTGCTGCTCATCCGAATTTAACCATTCAAATCATTGAAAATGTTCAGGATTTGCTAGAAACAATGCAGTCTTTGGTCAAAATTCATGATGTTTTGATTCATTCAATGGCCGTCTCTGACTATACTCCTATTTATATGGCAGGGTTTGACCAAATTACTGCTTCACAGGATTTAACAGAATTTTTAAACAAGACCAATGATCAAGGCAAGATTTCATCAAAAGATGAATACCAAGTGCTCTTTCTCAAGCAAACGCCAAAAATTATCAGCCAAGTCAAAAAATGGAATCCCGATATCCGTCTAATTGGTTTTAAACTCTTAGTTGATGTTTCTAAGGAAGAACTACTGTCAGTTGCTCGTGCTAGTTTCATAAAAAACAAAGCAGAAATAATTGTGGCAAATGACTTGTATGATATTTCTAATAATCAACATCATGCTTACTTGGTCAAAGAAAATTCTGTCATAGAAGCCAGCACCAAAGAGGAAATCGCTCAACAACTCGTAACACACATTCACGCAAAGGACAATCTATGAAACATATTACTTTAGCTGTTACAGGAAGTATCGCTGCATATAAAGCTGCCGACTTGGTCAGTCAATTGACAAAAGACGATCTAAATGTAACTGTTCTGATGTCTCAAGTAGCTACAAATTTCATTACACCGTTGACTTTACAGGTATTGTCGAAAAATGTAGTACATGCAGACGTCATGGACGAGCCTGCGCCAAACAAGGTCAATCATATTGAAATTGCCAAGCAAACGGATCTTTTCTTAGTTGCACCTGCTTCTGCCAATACAATCGCTAAATTAGCCAATGGCTTTGCAGACAATATGATAACCAGTACCGCACTTGCTCTGCCATCAATAGCTAAAAAAGTGCTGGCTCCCGCTATGAATACAAAAATGTATGAAAATCCAATCACTCAAGAAAATCTATCTAAATTAGAAAAATATGGCTGGCAAATCATTCAGCCTATAGAAACCGTCCTCGCTTGTGGTGACAAAGGAATCGGCGCACTTGCTGATATAGAAACAATTATAAAAAAAGTAAAGGAAATGATTTATGAAGAAACAATCTAATATTGCTCAAATTGCTATCTTTTTTGCGATTATGCTCGTCATTCATCTATTGAGTTCAGTAATATTTAACCTATTCCCTGTTCCGATCAAACCAACGATTGTCCACATTCCCGTTATTATTGCAAGTATTTTATATGGACCAAAAGTAGGTGCTATTTTAGGGGCGCTAATGGGTATCATTAGTCTGGTTACGAACACACTTGTTCTCTTGCCAACCAGTTACTTGTTTAGCCCGTTTGTACCTAATGGGAATATTTATTCGCTCCTCATTGCCCTCGTTCCACGAATCTTAATCGGAGTCACTCCTTATTTTGTTTATAAATATCTTAAAAATAAGACCGGACTTATCTTAGCTGGAACAGTCGGTTCGTTGACAAATACCATATTTGTTTTAGGAGGGATTTTCCTGCTATTCTCCAAAGTGTATAATGGAAACATTCAGTTGCTGCTTGCCTCTGTCATTTCAACCAATTCTATTGCTGAAATGATTATTTCTGCGGTTCTGACAGTTACTATTATCCCAGCTCTTGAAAAAGTTAGAAAATAATCACGTGAAAACGTGATTTTTTTATGGAAAAATGCTATAATGAAAACGGTTAAACAAATGCAGAAAGCTGAAAAATTGAGAAAAATGGATATGCTCGTTCCTTTATTAAATAAGCAATGATATTTCCTGTTTTCACTGATTTTTCATAAGCTTTCCTATTTTAAAAAGGAGATTTCGTAATGACTTACCAAGAAAATTTCAAAAAATGGCTTGATTTTGCAGAACTTCCAGACTATCTTCGTAAAGAATTGGATTCAATGGATGAAAAAACAAAAGAAGATGCATTTTATACTAATCTTGAATTTGGTACTGCTGGTATGCGTGGTCTGATAGGTGCTGGTACGAATCGTATCAATATTTATGTCGTTCGTCAGGCAACTGAAGGTTTAGCACGTTTGATTGACGAAAAAGGCGAAGATTTCAAAAAACGCGGTGTCGCTATTGCTTACGACTCTCGCCACTTCTCACCAGAATTCGCCTTTGAATCTGCTGCTGTTTTAGCAAAACATGGCATTAAATCTTATGTATTTGAGAGTCTCCGTCCAACACCAGAACTTTCATTTGCAGTTCGCCATTTAGGAACTTTTGCTGGAATTATGATTACTGCTAGCCACAACCCTGCTCCATTTAATGGCTATAAAGTTTATGGCGAAGATGGTGGTCAAATGCCGCCTCATGATGCTGATGCTCTAACAGCTTATATTCGTGCTATTGAAAATCCATTTGCCATTGAAGTAGCTGATGTTGAAGCAGAAAAAGCATCTGGATTGATTGAAATCATCGGTGAAAATGTCGATATTGAATACCTAAAAGAAGTAAAAGACGTGAATATCAATCAACAATTGATTGACGAATATGGCAAAGACATGAAAATCGTCTACACTCCGCTTCACGGTACAGGTGAAATGTTAGCACGCCGAGCATTTGCTCAAGCTGGTTTTGACTCTGTTCAAGTCGTTGAAGCTCAATGTGTGCCAGATCCAGACTTCTCCACTGTCAAATCACCAAATCCAGAAAACCAAGCTGCTTTCGCTCTCGCTGAAGAATTAGGGCGTAAAGTTGGTGCGGATGTCCTTGTCGCAACAGACCCAGATGCTGACCGTGTGGGTGTTGAAGTTCTCCAAAAAGACGGCAGCTACCGCAATCTTTCAGGAAATCAAATCGGTGCAATTATGGCTAAGTACATCCTTGAAGCGCATAAGACTGCTGGAACACTTCCTGCCAATGCAGCACTTTGCAAATCCATTGTGTCTACCGATCTTGTAACCAAGATTGCTGAAAGCTACGGCGCAACCATGTTCAATGTCTTAACTGGTTTCAAATTTATCGCCGAAAAGATTCAAGAATTTGAAGAAAAACACAATCACACTTACATGATGGGCTTTGAAGAAAGCTTTGGCTACTTGATTAAACCATTTGTGCGTGACAAAGATGCTATCCAAGCTGTATTAGTTGTTGCAGAATTAGCTGCCTACTACCGTTCTCGCGGCTTAACTCTTGCAGACGGAATTGAAGAAATCTACAAAGAATATGGTTATTATGCTGAAAAGACGATTTCAGTTACTCTGTCTGGTGTTGATGGCGCGGAACAAATCAAAGCTATTATGAGCAAGTTCCGTGACAATGCACCAAAAGAATTTAACGCTACTGCTGTTGCAGTCACAGAAGATTTCAAAGCACAAACTGCTACTGATTCTGACGGCGATGTAACGAAATTAACAACTCCACCAAGCGATGTATTAAAATACACACTTACTGATGGTTCATGGATTGCTGTACGTCCTTCAGGAACTGAACCAAAAATCAAATTCTACATTGCTGTTGTCGGAAATTCCAGCCAAGACGCTCAAGCAAAAATTGCAAAAATTGAAGCAGAAATCAATGATTTTGTAAAATAAGCAAAAAGTAAGAAGGCTTTGATTTCTCAGTCTAACTTCTACAATATTCAAACTTCGAGTCTGGGACAAGAGTGTCTCAGACTCGAAATTGTCTTGTAACAAATGACAGATAATTGCTCAAACGCTGCTTTAAGATGGCGGACAGAGCTTTCGAAGTAGGTCTCAAAGTCTTTTCGCTTTTTAACATTTGCTCAACGTTACAGGGGAGACTATACAAAATAGCTGGGAAACATTTTATAGCGGAGTCTTGAGATAAGAGGATGACAATTAAAATTTTCAGTTTCCAGTTCTGTTTCACTTCTCTTTCAATATTTTACATTTCATTTCAAATCTCTGCATTATTTTCCTATTTGTGGCATACTAGAATGAGCAAAAGAAATGAGGTTATTTTATGGATAATTTTACGCAAGATATCAAAGATTTAGAAGTCACGACTGTAGAACGTGCCCGACAAGCCATTGAAAATAAAGAAAACGCAACTTTTTTCATTGGGCGTAAAACGTGCCCTTACTGTCGTAAATTCGCCACTACGCTAGCTAGTGTTGTCGCTGAAACCCAAGCATACATTTTCTTTATCAACAGTGAGGAACCTAGTGAACTGGAAGAACTCCAAGCTTTTCGTTCCGAATATGGAATCCCAACTGTGCCAGGATTTTTACACACAGAGAATAGCCAAGTAGCTGTCCGTTGTGACTCTTCTATGACGGCTGAGGAAATCAAGTCATTCGCTAACTTATAAAAATGAAGCTGGAATTAAAATTTCCAGCTTCAAAGTATATTATAAACTAACTAAGCAGTAACTTTTTACTATCACCAAACGAGGCAGAGATCATATCGTCCCTGTCTCTTAATATTTAATTTCCTTTTAATTTTCCTTTTTGAAAGGCTTGCCACATCTTTTGCTGAGGTTTAGCAAATGGATAGTTGTCAAATTCATCAGGATGCAACCATAAAACTTGTTCCTGTTTAGGCATTTCCGTAGCATTTACTACCTGACCATAAAGCAAACGAATCTGCCACTTGCGATGACTGAACACATGTTGAATTGTCGGAAAAGCTTGCTCCTGCCAATTCACTACCACATCATAATCCTGCTCAAAGCTTTCTTGAGGAGATAATTCAATTGCAACTTGATTTTCTGCTACTTCAAAAAGGGATAACTGTTCATCATCCGAAAATTCGTCTACTTCAATCAAAGGAAAGTGCCAAAATCCTGATAAAAGACTGCTTGCTTCATTTTTCTCTAAAAGAAATTCTCCTTGATTATTCTGGATAATCAAACCATACAAATAAACTGGAATAGGTTTTTTCTTAGGAGCTTTGATAGGGTATCTATCCATTGTTCCATGTAAGTAAGCAGCACTAAATTCCCTTACTGGACTGTCCTCAGGTCTAGGGTTGACAGGCGCTTCAATATCTGAGCCCAAATCCATCAAAGCTTGGTTGAAATCTCCCGGTCTTTGGGGGTCAATCAGAATTTCCATCATCGCTTGAAAAACCTTTCGGTTAGCAGGGACACCAATATCCAAATTCACCTCAAATAAACGGCTCAGGACCCGCATAACATTCCCATCAACCGCTGGCTCAGGCAAGCCAAAAGCAATACTTGCAATAGCTCCTGCTGTATAAGGACCAATTCCTTTCAGACTAGAAATCTCCTCGTAAGTGTGAGGAAACTCGCCACTAAAATCTGTCATAATCTGCTGAGCAGCCTGTTGCATATTGCGTACTCGCGAATAGTAACCTAGCCCCTCCCAAGCTTTAAGCAAACGTTCTTCTGAAGCCATTGCTAAATCTTTAATTGTCGGAAACCAGGCTAAAAAACGCTCATAGTAAGGAATAACCGTATCTACCCGTGTTTGCTGAAGCATAATTTCTGAAATCCAGATATGATAAGGATTGCTGCTTCTCCGCCAAGGTAAATCGCGCTTATTTTCATCATACCAAGCTAATAATTTTTGGCGAAAAGAGATAATCTTTTCATCCTCCCACATCTCAATCCCATATTTTTTCAAATCTAACATAGCTTTAGTATAACACAAAATAAAAAGAGAACCCAGAACTTGAATTCTGGATTCTGTCTTGGCTTTCTAATAATGACCAACTGCTTGGCTGGCAGTAATCAATGTTAATTTATAAACATCATCAGCATTGCATCCACGGGAAAGGTCGTTTACTGGGTGGTTCAATCCTTGCAAAATAGGACCGACTGCTGAAAAGCCACCGAGGCGCTCTGCCATTTTATAACTGATATTTCCAGCTTCAATACCAGGAAATACAAAGACAGTCGCTTGACCAGCTACATTGCTTCCAGGAGCTTTTAACTCTGCCGTTTTAGGCACAAAAGCTGCATCAAATTGTAATTCTCCGTCAATAGCCAAATCTGGTCGCATTTCTTGCGCAAGTTTCGTTGCTTCGACGACTTTATCAACCTTTTCACCAAATCCAGAACCTTTAGTTGAATAGCTCAGCATCGCCACTTTAGGGTCAATGTCAAAGATTTGCGCGGTCAAGGCAGAGTTAATAGCAATTTCTGCTAATGTTTTAGCATCTGGGTCAATATTGATTGCACAATCACTGAAAACATAGCGTTCATCACCGCGAACCATGAGAAAGGCACCAGATGTGCGAGAAACCCAAGGAAGTGTTTTGATAATTTGAAGAGCTGGACGAACCGTGCTTGCTGTAGAATGAATCGCACCAGAAACCATACCTTGTACTTTACCAAGATAAACAAGCATGACACCAAAATAATTGACGTCCTCTTTCAATAATTTACGCGCTTCGTCTTCTGTGATTTTTCCTTTACGGCGTTCTACAAAAGCTGCAACCATTTCTTCAAAGCATGAACAATTTTGAGGATCAATGACTTCATAACCTTCTGTCACACCTTCAATTTCAAGATAAATACGAATTTTTTCAGGATTCCCCAATAAAACAGGTGTGATACTTGTTTCCCTTACCAAACGTTTAGTAGCTTGAAGAATACGTGGTTCTTCACCTTCTGGTAAGACAATCTTCACTTCTTTGCCTTGCAATGTTTCACGAATTGTTTCAAAAATTTTCATGTTTTACTCCTTACTTATTGCTTAATTTTTGAATGACTGTTTGAAAATCTTTCGGAAGAGGACTTGATTTATTCACAACTTCCTCATGGAATGGATTGTAAAAACGCAATGAATGACAATGAAGTGCTTGCCGCGTTATTCCGTCAGTCATGCTCCCACCATATAAATCATCTCCCAAGAGCGGAAAACCAATATAAGAAAAATGAACCCTAATCTGGTGTGTCCGTCCTGTATGAAGGTGAATATCCACGAGATAAATGTCATCATACTGCGCTAAAACTTTATAACTCGTATGAGCATATTTTCCATTTTTTGCCACACAGCGAGTAATGATACTACTATCTTCACGCGCTATGGGAGCAATAATATCTCCTTCTGGCTTTAGCGGTGCCGAACCCTTGACCAAAGCATAATAATGCTTCTCAATGACTTTCTTTTGCAACTGCTTGTCCAATCTTGCATGAGCATAACCGTGCTTTGCAAACAACATCAGACCACTCGTATCACGGTCTAAACGAGTCACAATATGAATCTGCTGATTTTCATAATGATTCGCAATGTAATAAGCCTTCACAAAATTAGCCATTGTATTGGAATGATTCACGCTAGGAATACTGGCTACGCCTGCCGGCTTGTTCAAAATCAGAAAATGTTCATCTTCGTAGACAATTTCTAAATCTTTCTCTACAGCTTGCAAACTGCCAAAACCTTCTTCTGCAGGAATATCGACGGCAACTTTGTCGCCAATATCTAACAAATAAATGGCATTTTGCTTTTTACCGTTTACCTGAATATCCCCACCAGAAAACTTTATTTTTGCAAGCAAACTTTTGGAAATTTCATGTTTTTTTAGAAATGTTTTGACTTTCACATGCTCATCTGCGATAAATTCAAACCTCATTCCTCCACCTCGCCAATAAAGGCATCTTTGACACGATTCCAGAAGCTCGTATGACTCGGTGTAGCAAGAAAGTTAATCTTATGTTGATCAATTTGAAATTCAATTTTAGAAATATTGTTTATCATAAAATTTTGATTGTCAATCGAAATCGCATGTCGGTCATTCCAAGTCGGCACAATTTCAATTTTATCTTTCTTAGGGACAATAATTGAGGAGCCCAAGGTCCGAAACACACGATTGTTCAAGCTTGCAACTTCTGCAATCTGAAGAGCTTCGATGGTTGGGTGCAGAACAGCTCCACCCAACGATTTATTGTAAGCTGTGCTTCCTGTCGGAGTTGATACTGAAATGCCGTCACCACGAAAGCGCTCAAAATGCACTTGATTGATAATGATATCAGCGACCATTGTTCGTCCAGAACGCTTGACCGTCGCCTCGTTCAACGCACGTTTTATACAAATCTCATTATTTCCGTGGAAAATTTTCACATTCAAAATCGGATAAGACACCTTTGCGCCTGTGTCTAATTTTAAATTATCGATTAGTTTGTCCAACTCAAAATCTCGATAATCTGTATAAAAGCCCAAATGTCCTGTGTGAACGCCAACAAAGCGAACTTTGTCTAGCTGATCTTCATAATTGTGAAATGCTGACAAAAGCATCCCGTCGCCACCAATTGAAATGACAATATCAGGATTATTATCATTCAAAATAAAGTGATTTTGTTTTAGTTTCTGTTTCAATTGGCGACAAATTTCCTGACTTTGCCGTCTGCGATTACTGATAATCCCTATTCTTTTACCTGTATTCTTCATCTGTATCGTCACTATTTCCTACGCCATCATTCAATTTGCGACTAATTGGGTCAAATAAAGCTTGTGCCTCTTGAATATCATCACGAATTTTTCCCATTTCTTCGTCTAATTGATAGGCGATTTTTGCTGTAATTTCCAAACGTTTCTTAATTTCATCTGGAAACTCACCTTTGTATTTATAATTCAGCGAATGTTCAATTGTTGCCCAAAAATTCATGGACAGAGTACGAATTTGAATTTCTGCTAAAATCGTTTTGCTCCCATTGATGGTATCAACGGGGTATTCAATAATAACATGGTAACTGCGATAACCACTAGCTTTACGATTTTTAATATAGTCTCTCTCTTGAATAATCCGCATATCATGACGTTTTCGCAAAACATCCAAAACTTCTTCTACATCATCCACAAATTGGACCATTACGCGCAAACCAGCTATATCTTGCATATCTTGTGCCAGATTTTCTTCTTTAATTCCACGCAAAGCCATTTTTTCTTTGATGCTTTCTATCGGTTTTACACGCCCCGTTACAAATTCAATCGGAGAATGCTGCTTTTGTTTTCGGTATTGTTTGCGAATCCCGCGCAGTTTGATTTTCAACTCACCAACCGCTTGAATATAAGGATCCAGGAACTCTTCCCATCCTACTTCCATACTATCACCTTGTCATTTTACTTATTTTTTTATAAAATAAACACAATACTTATTATAACATAAATCGCTTTCAAACAAAAGAAAAGGATTGGGAAATGAATCACCTGGAAATTGAATACAAAACACTTCTGACAAAAAATGAGTACCAACAGCTGTTACCGCTGTTTTCAGATATAACAGCTACCAAACAGACAAACTACTATATTGACACAGCCGACTTTTCAATCCGAGATGCAAAAATGGCACTACGCGTCCGTGCTTTTGAAAATCGTGCCGAATTAACTTTGAAAATTCCACAACAGGTCGGTAATATGGAATACAATCAATCTCTCACTTTAGAAGAGTGTCACACACTCATCAATACATGTGTGCTACCTGAAGGAGAAATACGCATACTGCTGACTCACGCTGCTATCAATCTCGATGAACTAAAGGTGCTGGGGAGCTTAACAACTATTCGCTATGGAAAAGAAACCACTATTGGCTTAATGGCACTTGATGAGAATCATTATTTTGACAAAACAGACTACGAATTAGAGCTAGAAGTGATAGATGCTGAAATGGGTAAAGAACAATTTGACTACTTTTTACAAGCTCATCATATCCATTATAAATATGCAAAACCTAAAGTTGCAAGATTTGCTCAAAACTTATGAATAAAAAGCTGAAATTTTACTTATTTTTTGATAAAATGGAGTGTAGAAATCAAAAGGAGTCTTAATAAGTTATCATGGATATACTGACGGATAAAGCACAGATGAAGTTGTTTGCACTAAATTCCAATCACGATATTGCCGAAAAAATCGCTAAAGCTGCTGGTGTGCCTCTTGGCAAACTTTCATCACGTCAATTTTCGGACGGAGAAATTCAAGTAAACATCGAGGAAAGTGTGCGTGGCTTTGATGTATTTATCATTCAATCAACAAGTTTTCCTGTCAATAATCATTTGATGGAACTTCTCATCATGGTGGATGCTTGCAATCGCGCCAGCGCTAATTCTGTCAATGTTGTGATGCCATATTTTGGCTATGCTCGTCAAGACCGTACAGCCGCTCCTCGCGAACCAATTACAGCCAAGCTCGTAGCGAATATGCTAGTAAAGGCAGGAGTTGATCGTGTTCTAACCCTAGATTTACATGCTGTCCAAGTTCAAGGCTTCTTTGATATCCCTGTTGATAATCTTTACACCGTTCCTCTTTTTGCCAAACATTACTGCGAAAAAGGCTTGTCTGGCGAGGACGTAGTTGTGGTCAGTCCCAAAAACTCTGGTGTTAAACGTGCTAGAAGCTTAGCAGAACATTTAGATGCTCCAATTGCGATTATTGACTATGCACAAGACGATTCTCATCGTAACGAAGGATATATTATCGGAGATGTTGCTGGCAAAAAAGCTATTCTCATTGATGATATCTTAAATACCGGACGTACCTTTGCGGAAGCTTCAAAAATCGTTGAACGTGAGGGTGCAACAGAGATTTATGCAGTTTCTAGTCATGGTTTATTTGTTGAGGGAGCTGCTGAAAAGTTAGACAATGCCCCAATCAAAGAAATTCTAGTAACCGACTCAGTTGCAACCAAAGAAAAAACTCCAAAAAATGTTCAATACATTACTGCAAGTGAGCTAATCGGAGATGCAATCGTTCGTATTCATAAAAGAAAACCAGTTAGTCCTCTCTTTGCTTACAATAAAAAGAAATAAGGAGAAATCTTGATTTATTTCGATAATGCAGCAACAACTCCCATGTCAAAAGCTGCTATTACTGCTATGACACAGGTTATGGAAAATACCTTCGGCAATCCATCTAGCATTCATAGCCCCGGAAGAGCTGCTAGCAAAATTCTTCGCGAAGTCCGACAAGAGCTTGCTGAACTGCTTCATACTAATAGTCAACATATCATCTTTACATCTGGTGGGACAGAAAGTAACAATACAGCCATAAAAGGATATGCCTTAGCCCATCAAGATCAAGGAAAACACATTATTACTACTGCTATTGAGCATCATTCGGTTCTTGAAACGATTGAATATCTGGTGGATAAATTTGGCTTTGAAGCCACTTATATCCAACCTAAAAATGGAGAGATTACGGCTCAACAGATAAAAGAAGCCCTTCGAGAAGATACAATACTTGTCTCAACCATGTATGCCAATAATGAAACTGGCTACCTGCTTCCAGTCAAAGAAATTGCTGACATTGTGAAACATCATCCCGCTGCTTATCATGTGGATGCTGTGCAAGTTATAGGTAAATTACCTGTCTATCCTGACGAGCTAGGAATTGACTTTATGAGTGCGTCAGCTCATAAATTTCATGGTCCAAAAGGCATCGGCTTCTTGTACTTCAATCATGTAAAATTTGACAAATTTTTACACGGTGGAGATCAAGAGGATAAAAGACGTGCAGGAACTGAGAATTTAGCGGCTATTGCCGGTATGGTTGCGGCTCTAAAAGAGAGCCTCAATTGCTACCAAGAAAACATGGAACATGTTGAAAGTTTGAAACATCAACTTCTCTCTGAACTTGACGGAATCCATTACTATATAAATAATGATTCACACCTACTTCCCTATGTCGTAAATCTTGGCTTTCTAAATCAGGCTAACGATTTATTGCTCATGCGTTTAGACTTGGCTGGAATCTCTATCTCAACTGGCTCTGCTTGTACGGCCGGAACGGTTGAGCCAAGTCATGTGCTTAAAGCTTTTTATGGTAGCGATTCAGAACGCTTAAGGGAATCTATTCGCATTAGTTTCTCGGAGCAAAATACTTCAGAAGAAGTTCGACAATTTACTACAACATTAAAAGAAATTTTAGGAGGATAAAATAGATGGCTTTTCAGACCACTATTCACTTAAAAGACTGCCCCTACAGTTACTCTCTTGGAGAAAATGTAAAAAAATTTACTTTGCGTGATAACACATTTGCCGAAACAAAAGTCGGAAATTACGAATTAACACGCTTATTAGAAAATGTTCCCAATAGCGGGGATGGTTTTCTATTAAAAATCATTATCAATAAAGACCTTTCAGGTGTGAAAATCAATATCACAGACAAATCTGGCCTTCGATTAGTGAATATTTTTAAATCAGAAGACAATCACATCATTCAAGAAAAGTTTTATTTCTTAATGGATAGCTTGGTAGAACGTGGTATTTTCACTAAACAAGAACAATAAACAAATAGCTTAAAAACTCATTTTTAAATCATCAGTAAAACAATAAAGAGTAGGAAACAAGCCAAAAATCTTTGATTTTCTTGATTTTGTCCTACTCCTTTTCTATTTTTATCAAATAAGTTGATTTTTTCACAAACTTTCTATAAAATAGTCTTTGAAAGGATGTGATTTTGTGAAATCTGAAAATAATACAACCATTCCACGCGCAACTGCTAAAAGGCTCTCTCTGTATTATCGGATTTTCAAACGATTTAATTCCGAAAAAATTGACAAAGCCAATTCAAAACAAATCGCAGATGCGATCGGGATTGATTCTGCAACTGTCCGTCGAGATTTTTCTTATTTTGGCGAATTAGGTCGTCGTGGATATGGTTATGATGTAAAAAAACTCATGAATTTTTTTGCTGACTTACTTCATGACAATTCCATTACCAATGTGATGTTAGTTGGTATCGGTAACATGGGACATGCTTTGCTCCACTACCGTTTCCACGAACGGAACAAAATGAAGATTGTTATGGCATTTGATACAGATGATCATCCTGAAGTTGGGACTACTACAAATGACGGGATTCCTATTTATGGCATTTCACAAATCAATAACAAATTAAAAGGTGTGGATGTTAAAACAGCTATTTTAACAGTTCCTAGTGCAAAAGCGCAGGAAGTTGCAACTGTTCTTGTGGAAGCTGGTGTAAAAGGTATTCTCAGTTTTTCTCCTGTTCACTTAACCGTTCCAAAAGATGTTGTCGTTCAATATGTTGATTTGACAAGTGAGCTACAAACACTCCTTTATTTTATGAAAAAAGAGCATTAAGCAATTAGAAAGAGCAGACATTTATTTATGAAGAAACCTATTATCGGCATTACTGGAAATGAAAGATCAAACCCTGAAGATGAATTTGCCATCATGAGTTATGCTGCTAAGGGATTTGTAGAGGGCGTAAAAGAAGTTGGTGGAACTCCTATCATATTGCCGATTGGAGATGCAGATATGGCACGGCGCTACATCCAGATGATTGACAAACTTATCCTAACGGGTGGGCAAAATGTATCACCACAATTCTATGGCGAAGAAAAAACAATTGACAGTGATGATTACTATTTGGAACGTGATTTGTTTGAATTAGCCTTAATCCATGAAGCTATCCAGCAACAAAAACCAATTTTTACCGTTTGCCGCGGTACGCAATTGTTTAATGTTGCAATGGGCGGAACTCTTTATCAAGATATTGAGCACCATTGGCAAGACAGTTCTGCTGAATATACTACTCAAAAACTAGTCACTAAATCCGATTCTGTTTTGGAAAAAATTTACGGCGAAGTATCTCATATCAACTCTTTCCATCATCAGAGTATCAAAGATTTAGCAGAAAATGTCGAAGTCATTGCCCGTGATCCGAAAGACAACACCATTGAAGCCATTACAACAACTGATGAAATCGCTTATCTGGGAGTCCAGTGGCATCCAGAATTCTTATTTGAAACACGCCCTAAAGATCGAATGCTATTTGACTATGTTGTCAATAGACTTTAAATCAAGTCTGTTTCTTCGCGATAACTATAATAATCTTTCTCTGCGACGATGAGATGATCCAGTAAGATGAAGCCCATTAGCTCACACGCTTCTTTTACATGTTTGGTCACTTCATCGTCATTTTTGCTTGGCAGTACAGCTCCTGATGGATGATTGTGCACCAAAATAATGGATGTCGCCATGTGTTTCACAGCATAATGCAGAATTTCTCGTGGTTCTGCAATACTGCGTGACACACTACCAATAAAAATCGTCTGCTGATGAATAATTTTGTTTTGAGTATTCAAATATAAAGCTACAAGGTGTTCCTGCTTCTTATGCCCCAATTCCTGTTGCATTTTTTTCGCTAACTTTTGACTACCTAAAATTTGCTCTTGCGTAATCAATTCTGCCTTACTGACTCGTTGGCCTAATTCAATCATGGCTTGCAATTCAATAGCTTTGATACGACCAATTCCAGAGATTGATTGCAATTCTTGTAGCGTCATATTGCGCAAATCATTCAAACTAGAAATAGTTGATAAAATCCGTTGAGAAACTTGAAAAACAGTTTCTTTTTTATTGCCTGTGCGGATAAGAATGGATAACAATTCTTGATTGCTCAATTGTTCTGCACCTTCTGCGACTAAACGTTCCCTTGGCAACAAAGAATCTTCCTGAAATGAAATACTATACATAAAAAACCTCCTCATATCCTTATTCGGAAAAAGAAGAGGAAAATAAAAAATCTGAGAAATGATTCTCAAATTTTTTAAGTTAGTATTTACATTTCAACAATTTTACCTGTTTCAAAGTAAACAACCCATTCACAGATATTTTTAGCGTAATCACCAATGCGTTCTAAGTACGAAATAACTTGGAAGTAATCACGACCTGTAACAATCAAATCTGGATTTGCCTTAATTTCTTGTGTAGCTAAATCGCGAATATCATCAAAATACTGATTGATTTTCTCATCCATAGCTGCTATTTCGTAAGCCTTGTCCACATCGCCATTAAGGTAAAGATCAAGTGCTGCTTCCACAAAATTTTTGACATCGCGTCCCATTTTGCTGATTTCTTCCTCAACAGACTGGATGCGAACTTCTCCTTTCATGCGAATCGTTGCCTGTGCAATGGAAACAGCGTGGTCGCCCATTCTTTCCACATCACTACTAGCCTTCAAAACTGTAATAACGGTTCGTAAGTCTTGCGAAACAGGCTGCTGCAAAGCAATGATTTCCAGAGATTTTTTCTCCAACTTTACTTCATATTCATTCACTTCTGCGTCTTCTTCGATTACTTCTTTTGCTAATTCACGGTCGTGGGTCACAAATGCACGAACTGTGCGATTAATCTGTGACAAAACTTCATTTCCCATTGCATAAAATTGGTTATGGAGTTTTGCTAAGTCTTCTTCAAATTGTACTCTAAGCATAAATTTTCCTTTCCTAAGATCTAAAGAATTTTATACGAAAATCCATCTTTTTACATAATTCTTGTCTACAAGTATATGTGCATTTTATATATAAATATATAGAGAATTAGTAGTCGCCAAAACATTGGAATAGCCATAATATTGTAGTGACCAATTACAATCTCTAACCAAACTTGCCTGTGATATAATCTTCCGTTTCCTTATGAATCGGACTGAGGAACATCTCTTTCGTGGCATTAAACTCAATCAAATCGCCATTTAGGAAGAAAGCAGTCTTGTCTGAAATACGACTAGCCTGTTGCATTGAGCGGGTCACGAGTAACATTGTATATTGATCTTTCAGTCCATGAAGTGTTTCTTCAATTTTTCCTGCAGAAATGGGATCAAGTGCCGACGTTGGCTCATCTAAAAGAATGATTTTCGGACTCGTTGCTAAAACGCGAGCCACACAAACACGTTGTTGCTGACCGCCTGACAAGCCAATCGCTGAATCATGTAAACGATCTTTTACTTCATCCCAAATGGATGCTCCCTTTAGTGAAGTTTCAACAACTTCATCTAACACTTCTTTGTCCTTGACACCATTGATCCGCAAACCATAAACAACATTTTCATAAATCGTCATTGGAAATGGATTGGGCTGTTGAAAAACCATTCCAATTTCTTTGCGAAGCTCCACCGTATCTGTCCGTGGGCTGTAAATATTGTGCCCATTATAAATTACAGTGCCTGTCGTTGTCACCTCTGGATTTAAATCTCCCATGCGATTGATTGCCTTTAAAAGGGTTGATTTTCCTGATCCAGAAGGACCAATCAAAGCGGTAATCTCCTGCGGTAGTATATCTAATGATACACTATTGAGAGCTTTCTTTTTATTATAATAAACCGACAAGTCCTTGATTTGTAAAATAGGTTCTGTCATTCTGATAGTCCTTTAATTAATTCTAATTAATCAGCAATTTTCTTAGCCAAAATGACCAGAAACATAGTCATTCGTAGACTGCAACTTAGCATTTTGGAAAACATTGGCTGTTTCATCATATTCAATTAAATCACCAAGATAGAAGAAACCGGTATAGTCACTAGCACGTGCCGCCTGCTGCATGCTGTGGGTCACGATGATAATCGTATAGTTCTTCTTCAACTCTAACATCGTTTCTTCTAACTGCGCGGTTGCAATTGGATCAAGTGCAGAAGCAGGTTCATCCATTAGAAGTATTTCTGGCTTCACGGAAATGGCTCTGGCAATGCAGAGACGTTGCTGCTGACCGCCTGATAACATCAAAGCAGATTTATGAAGGTCATCCTTTACTTGTTCCCACAGAGCCGCTTGTTTTAGAGATGTTTCTACAATTTCATCTAAGATTTTCTTATCCTTAACACCGGCACGTTCATGCGCAAAGGTGATGTTGCGGTAAACAGATTTGGCAAAAGGATTTGGTCTTTGAAAGACCATTCCGATATGTTTCCGCATTTCATAGACATTGATATCTGGACGGTTAATATCAATTCCTTCATACCAGATCTCACCAGTAACCTTAGCAATGTCAATCGTATCATTCATCCGATTCAAGCTGCGAAGATAGGTTGATTTACCAGAACCTGAAGGCCCGATAAGAGCTGTAATCTTATTTTTCTTGAACTGCATATCAACCCCTTTAATGGATTCGTTTTTACCATAGTAAACGTGCAAATCCTTCGTTGATAAAACAACCTCTTCCTCAGGAAAAGTAACAATATGTTTTTCATTCCAGTTATATTCTGTCATTTCTTCTCCTTTTAGGCAGATGTTAATTTCTTATGCAGGTAACTTCCGAGCTTACGAGCTCCAAGGTTAAAGATTAAAATAAAGATAAGAAGCACTGCTGCTGACCCAGCTGACACTTCTACTGCATCGGGAATCGTTCCTTCACTATTGACTTTCCAAATATGAACAGCCAAAGTTTCAGCTTGACGAAAAACAGAAATTGGACTAGTTACACTGAAAATATTCCAATTTGACCAGTCAAGTGCTGGGGCAGACTGACCTGCTGTATAGATAAGCGCAGCAGCTTCCCCAAAAATACGACCAGAAGCTAGGACAATCCCCGTCACAATACTTGGTAATGCTTCTGGAACGACGACATGGACAATCGTTTCCCAGCGAGAAATGCCAAGAGCAAGTCCAGCTTCACGCTGTGTGTGATGCACATGCTGTAAGCTATCTTCTACACTACGTGTCATCTGTGGCAAATTAAATACAGTTAAAGCCAGAGCACCAGAAATGATTGAAAAACCATATTGGAATTGAATAACAAAAATCAAATATCCAAAGAGACCGACAACAACGGAAGGCAAAGATGATAAAATTTCAATACAAGTTCTGACAAAATCTGTTACCAGGCCTTTCTTCGCATATTCAGATAAGTAAATTCCTGCTCCCATTGATAAAGGAATGGAAATAATCAAGGTAATAACTAACAAAAACAATGAGTTATAAAGCTGAATTCCAATTCCTCCACCCGCTTGGTATGAAGACGATTGACCAGTCAAGAATTTCCACGAAACATGAGGTAAGCCCCTTACTAAGATATACAAAATCAAGGAAGCGAGAATAGCAACAATGATTCCTGCAATGGTATAGAGGACGCCTGTTGCTAATTTATCCATTTTTTTAGCGTGCATAGTTCTTCTTACCTCTTTCCTTTGTAATCAATTTAATCACAGTATTGAAGGCTAAACTCATCAAAAGCAGAACCAGAGCAAGCGACCACAGAACGTTATTATTAACAGTTCCCATAACGGTATTTCCGATTCCCATTGTTAAAATAGAAGTCAAGGTTGCAGCAGGTGTTGTCAGAGAAGTTGGGATAACCGCTGAATTTCCGACAACCATTTGAATCGCCAAAGCTTCACCAAAGGCACGAGCCATTCCAAAGACAATAGCTGTAAAAATACCTGAGCGAGCTGCTTTTAGCGTCACACGCCAAATCGTTTGCCAACGAGTCGCTCCCATTGCCATACTAGCTTCTCGATAATGCCGCGGTACAGCACGCAGGCTATCTGTTGTCATAAAGGTCACCGTTGGTAAAATCATGACAAAGAGAACAAAAATCCCTGACAAGATTCCAAAACCTGTTCCACCAAAGATACTGCGAACAAAGGGAACAACTACCTGTAATCCAATAAATCCATACACAACTGATGGAATTCCGACTAGAAGTTCAATCGCTGGTTGCAGAATTTTTGAGCCTTTAGGGGAAACCTCCGTCATAAAAACAGCTGCTCCAATTGCAAATGGTGTTGCCAATAAAGCTGATAGGAGAGTTACGAGGAAAGAGCCCAAAATCATTGGTAAAGCACCGAATTCCTTACCGGATGGATTCCACCTTATTCCAAAAAGAAAACTGAAGATGTTTACTTTATTAACAAAGAAAGTCGAAAGTCCTTTCTCCGCTACAAATAATAAAATCATTGCGACGACAAAAACAATTAAACTCATGCAAAGAAAAGTAATGGTTTTTCCAAATGTTTCTAAACGAGAGTTTTTTGACTTTGTCAGCATTTTTTTTGCTACTTCGTTCATGTTATTCCTAAATTCTTTCTTTTACTTTGAGCTGATAGTTCCGTCAAGACTACGAGTAACCTTCATATCGTTAATCGGAATGTAGCCCATTTTACCAACAATATTATTTTGGACTTCTGCTGTCATCATATACTCTAGAAACTTTTTAGCTAATTTGTTAGGTTCTCCCTTAGTATACATATGCTCATAAGACCAAATAGGCCAGTTGTTCGTCGTCACATTCTTCTTCGTTGGCTTATAACCATTCAAGTTTAATCTTTTCACACTAGTATCAACATAAGAAAAAGCTAAATAAGAAATGGCACCTGGAGTTTGCGAAACAATCGTTTTGACCATTCCGTTAGAATCTTGCTCTTGCGCTTGCTTAGCTTCTTTGCCATTCATAATAACACTATCAAAAACTGCTCGACTACCAGAACCAACGGCACGGTTGATGATGGTAATTTCCAAATCTTGACCACCAACTTGCTTCCAATTGGTGTATTCTCCGGTAAAAATTTTACGTAGCTGCTCTGTGGTTAAGTTGTTTACTTTAATTCCTTTATTTGCAATAATCGCAGTACCCGCTACAGCAACTTGGTGATCCACCAAAGTTTTAGCCTTGATTCCGTCTTTTTCTTCTGCAAATAAATCGCTATTTCCAATATCTACTGCACCAGATTGGACTTGTGATAATCCTGTTCCCGATCCTCCACCTTGCACATTGACAATTTTTTTCGGATTTTCTTCGGTGTATTTGTCCACGACTGCTTCAACCAACGGTTGTAGAGCTGTTGAGCCAACTGCTGTTATCGCCTCACCGCGGTTAATCCAGGAAGAACAAGCTGAAAGACCGATGCTGCAAATCACGAGAGTGACTGCCCAAAGTATTTTTTTGTGTTTAATCACATGAAACTCCTTTTCAGATGTGAAAGCATTTTCATTCTAAGATTTCCCTAATCTTTTCACATCTAATCTCACTATAACATATCTTTAGATATTTGGAAAGATTCTTTATTGAAATCTCAGGCCTTTTGGAAAATAATTTTTCAGAATATTTCCAGTCACTTTTGCAAACCCTAAACCATTACCTTGGATAACAACTTGATACCAACCATTTGCAGGGTTCTGATTGAGATTGACTGTCTCCCCAGCAACGTACTTTTTAAACTGCTCTTCATCAATTTCAATTATGTGCTTTACTTCACTTGGTTTTAAAGCCAGTCCCAAAGCAAAACTCGGTTCAAATCGTTTTTTCTTAAAAACACCTAGGTGCAAGCCATTTCTGGCAATTTTGAGTTTCGATAGATCTGGAAGACCTAGTGGCAATAGATATAAATGATCTCCAAAAGTCTGTAAATCGCCATTTAACTCTAAAGCCAAATGTTGTTTTTGAAATTCCTGCCACAACGTCTTCTGCTCCGATGTCAGATTGCTCTTTTTGGCTTTTATTTTTTTAGCTGACTGCTCACCATAAAAACGAAATTTTGCAACAAATTGTCCTTCACCCTTAAAACGATGAGGATACATGCGTGCAGTTTCCGAAAAGTGAATACCAGCCACCATACCATTGATTTTTGAAATTTCAACCAATTCAAGGGAATAGTTTTCTAACAGCCAGTCAACGATTTCCTCGTTTTCTTCTGGTGCCCAAGTGCAAGTAGAGTAAATCAGTTCACCACCAGTTGTCAACATTTTCAAAGTATCCGCTAGTATCTCACGTTGAAGCTGTGCACATTGAGCAGGATAAGTCTCGCTCCAATACTCCGTTGCTTCTGGCTGCTTTCTAAACATTCCTTCACCAGAACATGGTGCATCTAAGACAATCATATCAAAATAGCCCTGAAAGATCTGGCTTAATCTGCCAGCTGACTCATTCGTCACCACAATATTTCTCGCTCCAAAACGCTCAATATTTTCTACTAACACTTTAGAACGTTTTGGATTGATTTCATTGGAAACAAGAATACCTGTATTATTCAAGTATGACAATAGGTGAGTGGATTTTCCACCCGGCGCTGCTGCCAAATCAAGTACTTTCATATTCTGTTGTGGTGCTGCAGCCTGGGCAACCATTTGTGCAGCAGGTTCTTGTGAATAGACTAATCCTGTGATATGCTCTATTGATTTTCCAGAAACTTTACCATAATGACCCCAGTTCGTATCAGGAATAGGTTTTGGAAAAGTTTTTTGCTGCTCTTTTAATGGATTGACTCGGAAAGCGGAAACTGGCTCCTCATCGAAAGTTAGAAAAAAAGAGGGAGCCTCCTCTCCCAAAAGATTGTAGTATTTTTCTTTAAACCCTTTTGGAAAATGCATCTAATCCTCTCGCTTTCAATATATGTATGTTTTAATTTCGTCCAATTTCATCATTGGAATCATCATAATCCCCTGATGACTTTCAAAATCAGGCTGCTTACCATCAAATGTCACTGTCGTATATCCTAATTTATCTCCCATAATGGAAGCAGCAGCATAATCCCAAGGCCAAATATAGGAAATATAGGTCAACAGTTGACCTGACAAAACCTTACTAAAGCTGATTGCAGCACTTCCATACACTCGAACTCCTAAAGTTTCTTTCGCCAAATCAGCAATTCCCCAATCATTGCGCTCAAAAATCCCAGCATTTGAAGCTATTAAAAATTGATTTAAAGGGCGATCTTGGTAAGGTGGCAATTTCTGCTCATTGCAATAGACATCAAATTGCCCACCACCGTGGTACAACTTATCTCCTATCACATCATAAATAATACCAAATTGACCAATGCCATTTTCAAAATAAGCCAGAACAACAGCAAAATCTGCTTTTTGTGCCACAAAATTATTCGTGCCGTCAATAGGATCAATGACCCAAACATTGCCATCTGAAATAGAATGTCGTAAACCATTCTCCTCAGCTAAAATGTGATCCGCAGGATAAGCTTCTAAAATCCAGGTTACTAAATTATCTTGAACTTCTTTGTCCATTTGAGTTACTAAATCAGTCGGACTGGACTTAGTCTCAATTTGCAACTGATCATTCAAATGCTCTTTGATATAAGAAGCCGCATTCAGTACAATTTGTTTGGCAAAATTAAATTTCTTTTCCAAGAGAAAACATTCCTTTCTCCTTTTGTTTTGCAGCTTGAACAGCTCGATATAAGGAATAGCCACTTGCTATTTCAAATTCACGTCCAATCCGCTTTTCTTCAGCTTTGCTTGGAACAATTTTTTTGAAGAGTTTGTAAGATGATAGTATTTCTTCTGCTGTTATTTTTTCTTCATAAGCCTGCTCAACATCATTCAAAAAAGAAAGCACTGAAGCAAGCTCTTCAGTGCTCCACGATATGTCTAGTGGGTAACGATAGTTTTTATTCATATTATTCAATCTCAGCTCTTAAAGTTGCATCGCGCAATTCCTGTTTTCGATATCCGCGAGGCAAAAACGCACGGATTTCATCTTCGTTAAATCCAATTTGCATTCGCTTGTCTTCCAGAATAATCGGGCGACGCAAAAGGCTTGGATTTTCCTCAATTAAACGAAGCAATTCAGAAATTGATAAATTTTCAACATCCAAATTTAATTTTTGAAAAATTTTTGAACGAGTTGAAATAATGTCGTCTGTTCCATTCTCCGTCAGAGAAAGAATATGTTGTAATTCGGGTGCAGATAAAGGGCTCGTCATGATATTGTGCTCCTCAAAAGGAACTTCATGATTGGATAGCCATGCACGCGCCTTGCGACAACTTGTACAACTCGGTGATAAAAATAGTGTAACCATGCATTTCTCTTCTTATTATTTGTAACTGTTATCATTATACTAAATTTTATGTAAGATTACTAGGTATTTTTACAAATTTTCTCCTATTTTTTTAGGAAAAATAAGAAGCTTACTACATGATTTAGTGGTTTGCGTTTTTAGGTGTCCAATATCTTGCGATTTCCTCATCAGCCTGCAGTTGTTTGACTAGTTTGTCCACATTATCGAATTTTACCATATCTCGGATTTTATCCAACCAAAAAATACGAATAGTATCACCGTAAATATCTTGTGAAAAATCAAAAATATTAGCTTCAAAACGAAGTTCATCTCCTTCAAAAGTGACATTTTTGCCGACGCTAGCCATCCCGCGATACATCTTTCCATCGTGTTCTACATCAACCACATAGACACCATCGGCTGGTAAAATAACCCGATCTAGCGGAGCAAGATTTGCTGTTGGATAGCCAATCGTTCGCCCTCTTGCATTGCCATGAACGACAATTCCTCTAGTGGATAACGAATAGCCTAACAATTGATTGCTTTCTGCTACATTTCCTGCTAGTACTGTTTCTCGAATGCGAGTTGAACTAACTTTTTCTCCATTGAAATTTACAGAAGGAACTACGATAACTTGTCCGTCAAATAGTTTCTCCAAATCTTCTGCATTGCCTCGATCTGAACCAAAATGGTAATCAAATCCCGCAATGACTGCTTCTGCTTTCAAACGTGAGATGTATTTTGTAAAAAATTGTTCAGCCGTATTACGAGCAAACTGGCTGGTGAAATCAATCAAATAAAGGTAGTCTACACCAAGATTTTCCATTTGCTGCAAGCGATCTTCTGGACTAGTCAAATGAAGCATTAAAGAAGGCTGGTAGCGTACAAAGGCCAATTTGGGAGATTCTGGAAATGTCAGCACTGCAATCTTCAAATGCTTTTCTGCTGCCATTTTTCTCGCTTCAGCAAACAAAGCTTGATGTCCTTTATGTAACCCGTCAAAATACCCTAGCACTAATACTGTGTGTTCAATTTGCTGAATGTCTTTTTCATTTTTTATTCTAATCGTTTTCATCACTTAACTATTTTATCACAAAATTTTAAAGAAATACTTTTCTAGGTTTATATTCTTTGTCGCGCTTTTCTAAAATGGCTTGTAATTTCCCTTGATAAAAGCCAGCCACCTGTTCTGCCTTGGTATCTATATGAATAAAGCGTCCAAATCGCACTTCTTCAACCTGCTCTTCCGTAAGGTTTACCTTAGGTAAATCTCCTATGCCAAATTCAATGGGCTGCAAAAATGAAAAGTCGCCTTTGTTCACCTTCTCGTCAATTTCTACTAAAGTCAAAGCTTCTTTCAAATCCATGCCAGCCGCAGCAGTGCGAGTTAGTTTAGACATGTGGGAAGCATAATTCAACTTCGCTCCTAAATCAACTGCCAATGTTCGCACATAGGTTCCCTTGCTGCATTTAACTCGAAAAGGAAAACGTGCCAAGTCACTTTCATAGACAATAGCTCCTGTCCGCTCAAAGTTGTAAATTATCACCTGACGCTTTGGTCGCTCTACTACCTCCCCAGCTCGAGCATACTCATAGAGTTTTCGTCCATTGACCTTGACAGCCGAGTACATAGGGGGCACTTGGGTCTGTTCTCCAACCATACTGGCAATGACTTGATCCACTAATTTTTCATCCAACATTTCCGTCACAGGACTGAAAGCCACCTGTTCTCCACTGGCATCCTCTGTCGTTGTCGAAAAACCTAAAGTAACTTCTCCCTCATAGATTTTGCCTTCATCCTGCATAAATTCTACTAATCGCGTTGCCTTTCCGACTGCAATGGGCAAGACACCCACCACATCTGGGTCCAAAGTACCACCATGACCGATTTTTTTAGTTCCTAAAATTTTACGCAGTTTAAAAACCGCATCATGCGAGGTCATTCCAGCTTCTTTTTTTAAATTGATAATTCCGTTCATTGATTCCTTATTCTGCTAAAAATTCTATTAGTAGTTGATTAAATTCCTTGTTTTTTTCAGCACCACAAGAGCCATAATGAAGCTGTATCTAAACATCTAGTCAGACTTGAAGCAGTCGTCGGATAGCCTAAATCTTCATAGAGGGGGAGCAAGGCTTCTATGTCTTTCAAGGTTACTTGTCGTATCTGCATAGTTTCTTTCCTCCTAGTCGTTCTTCAACGCCTCAAACTTAGCTTTCATGGTTGGATTTTTGCGGGTCAGTTTTCTCTTAAATACACCAAGTATTTTTTGGTTTCAAAGATATACTCATGAGTTCAAATTGTTAATTATTTTTTGAATTTCTTCAATTTCAAGAGGTGTACAATTTTTTTGTTCTCTAATATTTTGTAATACATTCATTCTTTCTTTTGAAGACAATAAAGGGAATATGCCTTTTATCGTTTCTAAATAATATAAATCATTCTCTAACTTATTATTCTCTAATAGCAACAAAAAATAACTTTTTATCAGAGGGAAATCTCCCATGTCTTCTTGATTCAACTTATATTTTATTCTATGCAAAGACAGTTTAAATTTATAGCTTGATACAAAATTTTTGAATTCCATAATAAACTGAATTAATCTATCTTTATTAACGTTATCTCGGTACAACAAATTAGAAATTGTTTCTAAATAGTTTACTGTTGAATCATGTCTAAATAATTCTTGTAACCACTGTTTATAATATTTAAATTCATATTTCTCCATAAAGATAGTGTTGATCATAATGCCATAATTATTCTTTGATAATTCAAGATGCTCTTTGATTGGGTCGATGCACTCCAAAGCAATCATATAGACTTTATTTAGAATTTGATTATCTTCAATTTTTTCTTTTAGAAGTTTTTTAATAACATCTGTAAAAATTTCAGCAGCTTCTGAGGTCACTGTGGAATGATAATATGCATACCCTAAAAAAGTATGGTATGTTACATCAATTTCTTTAACGTCGTACTCACTGATAAGGACGCCTTGTGCAATTTCTTTATAACTTGAATCTTCAAGCTCATCGACTTTCTGAATAATTTTAGGACTATATTCTGAATGATTAACAATTAGGGATACCAAACATTGCAAGTATGATCCCAGTTCACTATTTATAAAATGAAGCATATCTAGATGCCCGCTATCATCTCTCAAAGTTGATAGTTTATTTGGGTCAACAGTAAGTAATTTTTTAAAAATCGTTTTTTCATTATTTTTCTGAGTTACAAAGTAATTAAAGAATTTTTCATCATTACTATTAAACGATTCTTTTTCAAATCGTTCTAAACATTCTCTTTTGATTGCATTTCTTAGCTCATTCGAGATTTCCGGTGAAATAGCAATCTCTACATAAAGCCGCTTATACTTTATATACAAATCTTCAACATGATTTTCCAACAATTTAGAAATTTTTTCAGATAATTCATTTGAAGCTTTTAAGATACTCATTAAGAAGTTTTCAGTTTCAAAAACAGTTTCTTCTTCTAAGAATGACGCACGTCTTTCTCTATCCGTTGTATTTACTAAAATATCTAACAATTTAGGTTCATCATACTCTGCAATGTCTTCTTGAGTTAAAAATGAAAACTGTGAAACAAAGCCTCCTTCCATTGGGGATATCATGTTTCGATAAAGCTTTTCTGGCATTTCTATATTTTTAGACTCAATAATACTTCTGCGTTTCTCAACAAATGTATTTAATTCTTCTCCAAAGTGAATGTCAGAAAAATTAATAGAATCTATTAATTTATTTACTAAATCTAGGTTCAAATCAGTCTCGTAATCAATTCGAACTAATATTTTTTGAACCAACCGATTCTTTAACAGTTCCTCAGAAACACTTTCTATAAAATCTTTTCCTTCAATCAGCAATCTCCTAGATTTCAAAAGGTCATAAAATAACTTAATATTATTACCTTCTTTTAAAAGTTCAGTTATTGAATAATAGTTAAAATGCTGAGAAGAACTTAGTATTTGATTCAATTTTTTAACACAATCTGAATTTAAATTAACTTCTATTTCCTGATCATCTTCTGTATATAAATAGACATCGCTATATTCAAAAGTATTTACAAACCAGTAACCTAGTAGTGTCCTATCTTGATTGAAACTAGAATTAATAACATCTCTATCTCTTGCTAAAATTTTTCTGAGTTCATTTACTTCTTCATTGGAAAATATTTTTTGTTCTATCACCTGAAGATAGACCTCGTACATATCATCCATGAAATATCTTTGATTTCCTTGGATAAGGATGCCATAAATTGTTTTCCATTCATTAGCAGTTAGCTTTTCGGTGCTTTTAGCAATAAATTTCCAAAATACTGGAAATGAATTAGTTTTGATTTTCTTCAGCGTTTCTCCTTGGAGAATACCTTTTAATAATAAATTGTTTAGATCATTATTATTAATTTCAATAACTTTATTGATAAGAGAAAATAGATAATGAGAATCAGTAGAAATATTATCCAACGATTGATTGTATTTCTTTTGTTCTCTCGAAGGATTTAAAAGTTTATTCCACTCACTATGAAATTCATGCACTCCCAGTTCTTCATTTATATCTGAAACCAATTTCTCTATAAAAATCGGTAAATCCTCAAATTTATCTCCAAACCATATAATCTGAGTATGATTTTCAAAATTAAAAAATTCTTCAACAATGTTTTTATAGCGTTCATCAACTTTTGAATTGCCTGTATTTTCTGACTTCATTAATGCATAATTTTTACTCCCCTCATGAAGCAATGATAAGATTTCATCCTCTTCAAGTCCAGCACCAATAAATAGTACAGTTGGTTTTGTATTTTTAAACCATTTTACTAAACTATCAAAGTTTTCCCTAGCCTTCAAATATGTTTTTGAATAATCTGCTGACGAACTAACAAAGTAGTCTACATCACAATCAGGAGTACCATGAATGTGCAGAACGTCTCCAAATTGTAACTTACCATTTTTCTTATACTGAAATTCGTTTAAATCATTGATTGTTACTACAGTATTCTTTAAACGTTTAGTATGATTTTCAATTTCATAATCATAATTTGAAGTTATAAATATTGCATCTAAACTTGCTAAAGATTCTAATATTGGATTAACCATTGAATAAGGAAGCAGATTTTTGAAATATCCTCTTTCAAAATCTAATCGCCTTTTTTCAAAATCTTCACCAAAAACTTTTTTTAATTCATAGTTAACTAGATCAACTTTGCGTTTATTGCTAATATCAGATTTACTAATTAAATCAAAAATCAAATGATGCTCTCTACCAAGATTTTTCTCGCTACTTTCAGCCAAAATCTGCCCTTGCCAGTATTTAATAAGATGTTCAATATAATTATTCCAGTTCGGATACCCTTGAGAAATAGAGACTCCTGCGCCAACAAAAATAACTAATTTTTGTTGTCTTATTGCTTCACCTAAATCTTTTACCAATTTTTTATATTCAGTATCATTATCTTTCATAATTTTTATAAATCTACTCCTTCAAAGCTTCAAATTTAGCTTTCATGGTTGGATTTTTACGGGTTAATTTTTTGACAGACACGTCATCAAGTTTGTTGTTGGCCAAGCGCAGTTGATTATCTGATGTCTGAAGCGCCTGTTTAACTGCTTCCATTCGCTTAATAGCTTTGTCAATCTCTTCGATTGCCTTATTGAAATTCTTAGAAGCTGAGTTGTAATTCTTCGCAAACGCTACTTTAAAGGTTTCTAAATCATCCTCAAAGTGAGTAATGTCAATATTTTGCTCCCGAACCAGAGCCAACTCCTGCTTGTATTTAAGAGAATTGAGCGCTGCATTGCGTAAAAGTCCAATGAGCTGGATAAAAAATTGAGGACGAACCACATACATTTTTTCATACTCATGGCTAACATCAACAATGCCAGTGTTGAAATAGTCATTGTCTGCTTCCAGCATACTCACCAAAACAGCATACTCACATTTCTTTTCCCTGCGGTCCTTGTCCAATTCTTTGTAAAAATCAGCGTTTTTATGCTTTTTCTCAGTACCATCTGCTTCATTTTTCATCTCAAACATAATAGAAATGATTTCTACTCCGTTTTCATCTTCCTCACGGAAAATAAAGTCCCCTTTGGAGCCTCGTGCAGAAACCTGATTATCTTTCTCAAAGTAAGCATTTGGAAAGGCAAAACTGCGAACCTTGTTAAATTCGCTTTCAGCGTAATGCTCTAAACTCTCTCCAATCGCTTTAGTAGATTGTTGTGCTTTAAAGTTCTTGTAAAATTCTACTTGTTCATTGGCCGCCTTTAGCTGAGCTTCGTAATTTTGTTTAACAGATGCAAGGGATAATTCACTTTCTTTCTCTTGCAATAAAAGCTGATTTTGGATTTGGTCGCGTTCTTTTTCAATATTTGTCAACGAAGCTTGCAGCTCATTTTGGTGTTCCAGCTTCATACGATCCAGTTGCGACCGCAAGCCCAGCAACTCCTTGTCTTTATTGATGAGTTTTTCAGACAGAGCCTGCTCCGTATCCTTTTTGATCAACTCCTTTTGTGATTCAAAATTGGAAATAGTTGCCTTGAGCTCTTGAATTTCAGATTCTTTCTGACTTAACATTTGCTGTTGCTCATTCTGTGCCTTTTGTTTTTCTAAAGCTAATGCCTGCTCAATTCGAGCATGAATTTCCTTGTCAAACTCTGCAGTTCGAACCTGCGACAAAAGTTCACTGTACTGGCTCTCATTAACTGTAAAAACTTCCCCGCAGTTGGGGCATTTGATTTCGTTCATGGATACCTCTTCATTGATTGTTCTCTATAACATCTTATTATACCATTTCTTATGGTTATTTTAAATTAACAGCTTAAATATAAAAAGACCGTTGCACATGAACAACAATCTTTTTGTTTGTAAATTAAGCCTGTATCCGCCAGCTGGCAGCACTGCGTCTTTCCTGAATAAATCGGCTATATAAACCTCGTTTAGCAAGCAATTCTTGGTGCTTGCCTTGCTCAACTATACGACCTTGATTAAGAACAATAATTTGATCGGCATGCCCTACTGTTTTTAGCCGATGAGCAATCATAATAATGGTTTTATTCTTTGTTAAAGAATGAATGGCTTGCATAAGCGCTTCTTCGTTTTCTGGGTCGACATTAGCAGTTGCTTCGTCCAAAATAATAATTGGAGCTTCCTTGATAATGGCACGAGCAATGGAAATCCGCTGCCGCTCCCCGCCTGAGAGACTGGCTCCGCCTTCACCAATCTTGGTCTGATAACCCTCTGGCAAAGACAGGATAAAGTCATGACAAGCAGCTTTTTTCGCAGCAGCTACAACTTCTTCATGACTGGCATCTGGTTTTCCAAATTTAATGTTATTTTCAATGGTATCTTCAAACAGATAAACTGTTTGAAAAACAAAACTGAAATTACGAATAAGGCTGTCATAGCTGTATTCTTTTACATCATGACCATCTAAGCTGATGCTGCCACTCTCTACATCCCAGAAACGGGCAATGAGATTGCAAAGAGTTGTCTTTCCAGAACCAGAAGGCCCTACCAGAGCTGTCGTTGTCTTTTCTGGAATGTCCAACGATACATCATCAATAATTTTCTTACTCTCATAGGAGAAACTGACATGATTCAGCTTGATATTGCTGGTTTTTGGCTGCAAATCTTTTCCGCTAATATCCATTGGTATAATCGACAAAACTTTATTGACCATATCAACCGATAAATCAACAATGCGAAGAAGAGAAGAAAAACTACCAACTCCGTCCAGACTTTCGTAAATCATAAAAGCACTGATGAGCATCATGATACAAATCAAAAGACTCATACTTCCTTGCAGGTAAAAGTAAATGGAGAACAGCCCCATAATCGTTCCAGTCAGCTTGGTAATCATCCCTTGCAGAGCGATATAAGGCGAGGTAACCCAAGTCAGCTTTGTATCTAAATGCCTTTTATTCTCAATAGCACGCGATAGTTTTTTAGCCGATGATTGAACAATATTATAGTTCTTTACTTCCGCTATCCCTTGACTGTATTCTAGCACAACTGCTACCAAATCTGTATCAGCTTGTTGTTTAGCTTCTGACACATTTCCAGCTTGCCAACGCATCAATCCATTTGGCAAGAGAAACAGTATCAAGCCTGCCAACAAAATCAAACCAATTTTCCAATCGTAGATAAATACAAGAACCGTAATAGTTCCTGCTGTTAGGAATCCTTCCAACGTCATCATGACAACCCGAGTAGCAACATCTGCTAGACTTTCAAGTGTATTGGTTGTAACGCTGGTGATTTGTCCCAGACTATTTTGATCAAAATACCCCATTGGCAGGTAGCGCATGTGTTCAGCAATTTCAATCCGCTTATGAGTACATGTATGATAGCCCGCTTCTGTCTGCAACATTGTAATTTTCAAGCTAATCAAAATGTTAAGAATAACAGACAAGAGCATAATTCCGAGAGAGAGCCATACAGTCTGCATAGAAACAGTATCATGAATGATAGCCATAACAACCAACCCAATAGCTGGAATCCGAAAAGCAACGATAAAGGCTTTTAGAAGCCCTAAACAAACAGAAGTGTAGAATTTCTTACGATCTTCTTCCGTACAAAAATCAAAGAATTTTTTCAATGTACTAAGCATCTGCCAATCCTCCTTCCGTCATTTTATCGCTATCTTTTACTGCTATATGAGCTTGCCACATAGAAGCATAAAGCGGACAAGTCTTCTGCAAATCTGCATGTTTTCCTTTTGCCTCAATACGTCCGTCATTAACTACGACAATCTGATCTGCACTTGCAATCGTTGAAAGACGGTGAGCAATGACCAGAAGCGTACGACCTTCTATCAAACGAGCTAAACTAGACTGAATGAGAGCTTCATTTTCGGGGTCAGTATAAGCCGTTGCTTCATCCAAAATAATGACTGGTGCGTTTTTCAGCATAGCTCGTGCAATCGCAATTCGCTGCCGTTCTCCACCAGATAAATGACCGCCGCCAGTACCAACGCGCGTTTCAAACCCATTTTCCAACTTCATAATGAAATCATAGCAGCCACACTTGCGAGCAATCTCTATCACGTCTTCGTCTGAAGCAGCAGAATTCCCCATACGAATATTTTCCATAATCGTTTCATCAAAAAGGTAATTATCCTGTGTGACATAGGCAATCTGACGACTGTAATAATCAAGAGGTAGGTTTCGAATGTCCACGCCACCAAAGGTAATACTACCAGAACTAACATCCCAGAAAGAAGCTAGAAGTTTAGCAATCGTAGATTTCCCTGAGCCAGAAGGACCGACAAGAGCAGTTACTGTATCAGGCTCAATCGTTAAGGAAATACTATGCAATACTTCTTCCTCATCTGAATAACCAAAGCTAACATCTGTCATTTGAAGTTCTGTTCCCTTTGGAATGTCCGTTAATTCTGTCGGACGAGGCAAATCAGGCTTTTCCAAAATAGCAATCACTTCACCAAAGATTGTCGCAATTTTCCGTAGATCATCCATATAGGAAGCCACTAAAATAAACGGCGTCAAAAGACTAAGAGACAGAATGATCAGTAAAATAAAGTTGCTAGCTGTTAGGCTACCTTGAAGGTAAAAGAGAGTTCCAAAAGGGAGTAAGAAAAGCAAGCCGGACGGTAAGAAAGCTGTAACAATGCCCATTTCAACTACGCACTTGCGCATCCATTCAATAAAGCAATCAGCTCCTTCTTTGACAGCCTTGACAAATTTATCGTAAGAAAATTTCTCTTTTCCAAAAACCTTGATGACTTCAATCCCATTGATGTATTCTACTGCTGTATCATTGAGCTTCTTCGTTTTCTCTACTGTATTTTCAAAATCACCTTCGCTCTTACGTAGCATATTCCCATAAGCTAAGATAACAATCGGGATTGTCAGTAGCGAAAGCAAAGTTAGGCGCCAATCAATCACCAACATGGCAATTAAGATAATAAAGGGACCAAATAGCCCAGATGTAAACTCAGGAATTAAGTGCGCCAAGGTTACTTCTGTGGCATCCACTCGCTCAACAATGATATTTTTGTAAGTTCCAGAAGATTGACTTAAAACCGTTCCCAGAGGCAATTTGGCCAATTTCTCTGTCAAACGATAGCGCATTTCTGCTAAAATCTTAAAAGTTGCTGTGTGAGACAAGAGTGTCGAAATCCCGTGAAATCCCCAATGTGCTATCCATGCCAGTCCTATCCAAATGGACTGAAGGACATAAAAATTCCAATCTCGATTGCCTTGTAAAAGCTGATTGATGATATTACCCACAAAAAAATAAGGCAAAAATCCACACAAAACAGATAAAAAGGCAAAAACAAGACTAACAATAAAATAAAATTTGTGAAGAGAGACAAATTCCAGTATCCAAGATACAACCGACTTTTTCTTCATACAAATCCCTTCTTTCTCCTAAAAAACGAATAAAGAACCCTAGTCAAACAATTCATGATATGCTGACAATGCTGTCATTTAATTTATACTTATATTATAAATTCTGACAATTCTAATGTCAAACAAAAATAAAAAAGTGAGACAGAAATCAGTAGTTTCGTAGAAACCTGATTTCTATCCCACCTCCACACAGCTCGAAAGGTTTGGGGAACCTTTCGAGGTTGGAAATAAAGTCAAATGTAGCTTGAAAAAATAGACACTGCTATCAGTTTTTATATTTTTGTGCCATACGTTCAATCATTTCTGTTATTTGCTCACGAATCTTTGTTGGCTCCAGCACTTCCACATTGTCTCCAAAAGAAAGAATATAGCAGTACAGACTATAGTCATTCGGAATTTCTATCTCTGCGTACAAGTTTCCTTGCTCATCTTATTTGACTGGACAATCCAGTTCATCATATACTCTGAAAGCAGCTTTTTTATTAAATTTCAGCTTGACTCGTACGACCTCTTCTAATCGCGCTTCTTTTTCCAAGCTCACATTGTCAAAGTTATCTGCAAAATGTTGTGGTAAAAGCTTTAGCTCGCTTATGCGAGAAAGTTTAAAATAACGAAAATCATTTCGTACTAAGCAAAATGCATGAAGATACCATGATTATCCTTTAAAAAGCAGGCGAACTGGTTTTACTTGACGCTGGGTACACTCTTCTTTGTTGCTAACATACGAAAAGGAAATCACTTGCTTACTGATGATTGCATTTTTCAAATTCTGAAATAGCTCTTCATATTTCTTGCTATTGGACCAGCTGGTAAAATCTACTTCTATCCAGTTTGGTTGGTTCAATTTAAATAAAGCCGATAGTTTGGTCAAAAGCTCGTTTTCATGCAGAAGACCCGTAACCCCTAATCCTTGTAAAGCAACCAACAGTTGCTCTTTTTCTGATTGATTAAGCAAAGAACTATTTAGTACAAAATCCTCCGTCAGTCGAATGCCTCCATCTCTGCCTTGCATGGTGTAGATTGGAATGCCCGCACTGCTAAGTCGGTCAACATCTCGATAAATCGTTCTAACAGATACTTCAAATTGTTCTGCCAGCTCCTTCGCTGTAACATTATCTCTTTCTAAAAGAACATACACTATTCTAAATAATCTACTCTCTGTCATAGACCGTGCCTTTCCATGAACACCTTATCTCAATTTCTCTAAAATCTTTTGAAAAGTCTCTTGATTGCTCTGCCAGTACAATATATCAGGCACCTTTTTAACTTCTGTCCACATAAAATCAATGTGCTCATCAGAAATATGAATATCTTTTTGCTTTGTTTCCACAAGAAAAAGTGTTTTAAAAATGGTCAAGTCTTCATCAATAACAACTGTGTGATGACCGATTTGCAACAGTTTTGTTAGCTCGATTTCCAGTCCAGTTTCTTCAAAAATCTCACGAATACAAGCTATTTCAGGACTTTCATCACTTTCAATACCACCAGTAATCGGTTGCCAGAAAGAACGTTGTTCAGTTTTAACTTTTAAGAGCAAAATTTCCTTAGCAATCGGGTCATAAATCCAGGCTTCAATAGAATATTTCATCGCAGTAGTCCCATTTAAAATTTAGATTTCACTTCTTCTCAATCGGCGCAACACTTGCCAACAGTTTCTTTAATCCAACCTCTGGGAAATTGATTTTCAATTCTTGGCTACTGCCACTGCCTGACACTTCCAATACCGTTCCGTCCCCCCATTTTTTATGGTGAGCAATATCACCGATAGCCCAATCAATAGTCGGCTGATTAGCAGCTACATTCTTACCAAATGGCAACTGGCGCGAGGAAATGCTGCTCGGTGCAGCTTGCCGCTTGCGTTCCTGCAATGCTTGAGCGAGACTCATTCCTTGACCAAACTGAACAGCTTTGCCATTCACATAGGAAGCTTTAAAGGATGTATTAGCAGGTCGAGCCAAGCCTTGATAATCTAGCAAGCTTGAGTTAATTTCATTGAGAAAACGAGTTGGACGATTGTAATTGGTTTTTCCGTATAGCAGGCGCGAGTTTGCATTGGTTAGGAACAAGACTTTTTCAGCACGAGTAATTCCGACATAGGCTAATCGGCGCTCTTCCTCTAGCTCATCTTCATCTTCTGCCGCACGACTAAGTGGGAAGACATTTTCTTCCATACCGATAATGAAAACCACTGGAAACTCTAATCCCTTGGCAGCATGTAGCGTCATAAGTGTCACTTCTGAGCTTTCCTGATCGCCATCATCTGTATCCGCAATCAAAGCCAAATCATTGAGAAAACGGCTAAGTCTGTCTAAACCAGTCTCTTCAGTATCATTTTCTGGATTTTCGTCAAAATTCTTAGTAACAGAAAGAAATTCTTCGATATTTTCAATCCGAGCCTGACTTTCCAGCGTAGCTTGAGCTACTAATTGCTCGGTGTAACCAGTCTTTTCAAGCACCAGCTCTACCACTTCTGTCACGGTCAACTCGTCCAATTGCTCGCGCAGATTCAAAATGAGATTGGCAAAGTCAAAAACAGCCTGAGCAGCTTTCCCCTTAACAGGTGAGAGCATAATCTGTGAAGAAGCATCCAAAAGAGACATCTCTTGACCAGCTGCAAAATTACGAATTTTCTCCACTGTACCCGGTCCGACACCCCGTTTAGGCTCATTCACAACACGCTCAAAACTGATGTTGTCGCTAGTATTAGCGATGAGATTGAGATAGCTGATGACATCTCGAATTTCCTTACGACTATAAAACTTAGTCCCCCCCACCATAGTGTAAGGAATATTAGCTTTTAGAAGAGCTTCCTCAATATTCCGAGATTGGGCGTTAGTTCGATAAAGAACAGCAAAATCCCGATAGACATAGTCAGATGTGCTAGATAGCTCATCAATGGTTTTAGCTACAAAGAGAGCTTCGTCTTGCTCATCATTAGCCCGATAATAAACAATATTTTCACCATCAGCATTTTGTGTCCAGAGATTCTTTGGACGGCGGTTGCGGTTGTTTTTGATAACATCATTAGCAGCTTGCAGAATGGTCTTAGTTGAGCGATAATTTTCCTCCAGAAGAACAACTTTAGCTTCAGGATAATCCTTTTCAAAGTCCAAGATATTCTGCATATCAGCACCTCGCCAGCCATAAATAGACTGGTCGGCATCTCCAACCACACAAATATTTTTAAAGCGTGAAGCTAACAGTTTAACTAGTTGGTACTGAGCGTGGTTCGTATCTTGATACTCGTCCACATGGATGTATTGATAACGCTGCTGGTAATAAGTCAACACATCTGGATTTTTATCAAAAAGCCGCAAGGTCAGCATGATTAAGTCATCAAAATCCATCGCCTCCGACTGGCGGAGTTCCTTTTGATACATTTCATAGCATTTCGCTACAATCTCTGTGTACATGTCTCCTGCTAAAGCTGCATAGGCCACTTCATCAATCAAATCATTTTTCGCATTGGAAATCGTCCCTAAAATAGATCGTTCATTCCACTTTTTAGGATCTAAATTGAGCGTTTTAAGTATTCGTTTCATCAAAGTTCGCTGCTCGCCAGGATCGACAATCGTAAAATTGCGGTTATAGCCGATATGGTCAGCTTCCCGACGCAAAATCTGCACGCACATTGAGTGAAAAGTCGCAATCAAGCAATCCTCTGTCGCTGGATTGAGAGTGTAAGCACGCTCCTTCATCTCACGAGCTGCTTTATTGGTAAAGGTAATCGCTAAGATATTCCAAGGATTGACTAACTTTTCATCAATCAAATAAGCAATACGGTGAGTTAAAACACGGGTTTTCCCAGACCCAGCTCCTGCCATAATCAGTAAAGGTCCTTCCGTTGTTTGAACTGCCTCCGCCTGACGGTCATTCATACCAGTTAATAAGGGATTCATCTTTTTTCCTCTTTCAAAGTCAATGATTCTATTATAACAAAAATCACTCATAAGCTAAACTAGAAAAGAAAATCTTTGCTTTAGTTCTTCCTCATAAAAGTTTGAAAAATCATTTAAAAAGCGTTATAATAAACATTCTGAAAGGAAAACGCATGAATAATCCAGCAAAGAATCTTAAACTCGCAGAGCGTGGTGCTATCTTAGCCATTCTAGCCTATATCGTTTTATCCATTGCTAAAATCATTGCCGGATCTGTCTTACAATCCTCCAGTTTGACAGCCGATGGTTTTAATAATGTTTCAGATATTGTTGCTAATATTGCCGTTTTAATAGGACTTCGTATGGCACGCAAGCCAGCTGACACGGACCACAAATTTGGTCACTGGAAAATTGAAGATTTAGCTAGCCTTATCACTTCTCTTATCATGTTTTTTGTCGGATTTGATGTTTTAATTGATACCGTTCAAAAAATCATCTCTAACCAAGAAACGACTATCGATCCCTTAGGCGCCATCGTCGGGATTATTTCCGCTTTGGTCATGACAGGAGTGTATTTTTACAATAAAGCCTTAGCAAAAAAAGCTCAGTCTAAAGCACTCGACGCAGCTGCCAAAGACAATTTATCTGATGCTATTACTTCGCTTGGTACAACCATTGCAATCATCGCAAGCGCCTTCAATTTCCCGATTGTAGATAAACTGGTCGCTATCGTCATTACCTTTTTCATCCTTAAAACGGCTTATGAAATTTTCATGGAATCTTCTTTTAGTCTATCAGACGGCTTTGATGAAAATCTTTTAAAAGAATACAAAGAAGCCATTTTAGAAATTCCTAAAATTTCCCGTGTTAAATCTCAAAGAGGGCGAACCTACGGTAGCAACATCTATCTTGACCTCATTTTAGAAATGAATCCCGACTTGTCTGTCTATGAAAGCCACGAAATTGCCGATCAGGTTGAAAATATGCTCAAAGAGCGCTTTGGTGTATTTGATATTGACATCCACATTGAGCCTGCTCCTATCCCCGAAGATGAAATATTGGACAATGTTTATCGAAAGCTCTTTATGAGAGAGCAATTGGTTGATCAGGGAAGCCAATTAGAGGATTTACTAGCACCTGAATTTGTGTACATTTCTCAGGATGGCTGCCAAATGAACAAAGAGGAATTTCAAATCGAAAAAGGAAAACAATCTCCTATCAGAAATTTCCAATTAACTTCTATCAGCCAAAAAACCAAACTAATTTGCTACGAAGAAGACGGGATTATTCATACCAGCCTTTGGCGTCGTCACGAAACATGGCAGAATATTTTCCATCAGGAAACACGAAAAAACGAGAGCGAACAACAGTCGTAATGCCATAGAAACCGACTTTCTTATCTCGCTCCCACAAGGCTAATAAGGAATTTTGCTATAAAAATAAGGCTGAGATAAAAGTATTCTCAGCCTATAATTTTTAGGAATTTATCAGTAAAGCAAACTAATTTGGCCCTCATTTCTCACAATCAATAAATCATCAAACCCCAAGCCCTCACTAAGATGATACTCCTAGCGAAAACTTTGGGTTTTGTCTTTACTTCTTCTGTGGGTGATTGGGGCAACAATCAGATGTTCTCTCATTTTTTGACTTCATCTGCCACAATATCCTCACCAAACCACTTGTCTGCTATTTTTTGAAATTGACCTGTTTGATATAATTTTTTAAATGCTTGGTTTATATTTTCAACGAGCTGCTTATCCGTTTTTCTAGCGCCAACTGCAAATGATTCACTATCAAATCCGGCTGGGAAAACATAATAATCCTGCAAAATCCCCTCTTCTTTTAAATAATAATTGGCATAAACTCGGTCAATCAACAATCCATCAATCCGGCTATTTTGCAAATCAATCAACGCCTCTGTAAAACTTTGATATTGAGCAGCTTTGTGATTTTTAACTAGATTCTTCAAAAGCTCCGGATGAGCTTCAAACTCATCGTAACCCGAAGAACCCGTCTGAGCACCAAGAATTTTATCCTTCATGTCAGCTGTTTTTGCAATGTTCGATGATTTTTTAGTAACCAGTACTTGTTCATTTTTCATATAAGGAATGGTGAACTGTACTTTCTTTCGTCGCTCATCAGTTGCCGAATACCCATTCCAGATAAGATCAATCGTTCCATTTGTGAGCTCAGTTTCTTTCATGTCCCAATCAATCGGCTGCCAATTCACTTTTATCCCATATTCTTTAAAGACAGCATTTGCCAAATCAATATCAAAACCAACATATTGACCATTTTTTTGTTCAAATCCCATAGGAACAAATGTATTGTCAAAACCAATAGTAATGCTCTTTTTTTGTTGGTATTTTGACCAATTATCTACTTTAGGGTTGCTAACGTTGCTACAAGCTGTAAGGAGCAAAAAGAGAATCAAACCACAGATCGCAAGAACATAACGTTTTATCTTCATATTCTCCTCCTATTTAGGCTGAACTTTAAGAATCGTATCTGCGATATTTTCCGCAAACTGCAAATCATGGGTCACTACAATTTGCGTCATTCCTAGCTCACGATTCTGAAGAATCAACTTTTCAACTTCAAGACGCAATTCCGGGTCCAATGCGGAAGTTGGCTCATCATAACCGATAATTTCTGGGTCAATCATCATCGCACGAGCTAATGCTACACGTTGTTTTTGACCACCTGATAAAGAATAAGGATAAGCATTTACATGTTCTGCTAACCCCAATCGGTTCAATAAGCTAATTGCTTTCTTTTCTGCATCCTCTTTTGCGACATTTTTTGTTTTAATGGGTGATAAAGTTAAATTCTCAAGAACCGTTAAATGTGGAAATAGCTGAAAATCTTGAAACACAAATCCCAATAAATTACGTTTTTCAAGTTCATCCAAGGGCAGCTCTTCTCCATTATAAATAATGTCACCCGAATCAATTGTTTCCAAGCCAGCCAACATCCGCAATAATGTCGTTTTCCCGCCGCCAGACGGTCCTACAATGGCAAGGATTTGCTTTTCTGGCACCTTTAAATTCAAGTCGGAAATAATTTGCTTTTCGCCAAAACGTTTGCTAATATTCTTTAATTCTAACATAAGCGCCTCCTACTTATAATAACTATATCTCTTTTCAACTTGCTTCGATACAATCGTCACAAGACCAATCAAGACAAGGTAAATAGCCCCTGCTATAAACATCGGTGCTAAACTCGCATCACGATTGGCTGCAGTCCGACTAGCCAAGATTAAGTCGGAAACACCAAGCGCATAAACAAGGGATGTATCTTTTACCAACGTCATCACTTCATTAAAGACACTCGGAAGCACCACTTTGACAACTTGCGGTAAAATAATAAACCGTATCGTTTGAAATGGTGTAAACTTCAAAACCTTAGCCGCCTCATATTGCCCTGCTGGAATAGATAAAATCCCACCACGGAAAATTTCGGCGAAATAAGCAGCATAATTTAGCGTGAATGCTATGATAGCCGCTGGAAGCCGATCCAAACGCACACCAATGCTTGGCAAAACATAATAAATAAAAATCAGTTGTAGCAAGAGAGGTGTACCGCGCATAATCCAAATATAAATATTTATAAGCCAATGAAGCAGCTTAAAGTGGATCTGCATTAAAAAGGAAATCACAATTCCAAGTGGTATGGATAAAACTAAGACTAAAACAAATACTTGCAAAGTCACCAATGCGCCATTCAATAAGCTTGGCAAAACTTCAAAAATATAGTTCATGCGTACACCTCCTAAATAAATATTTATCATTATATCAAAAATTTTTATATTTTCAACATCTTTTTGCAAATATATCCATAAATTTTTACTAAATATCGCAAAAACTTCATTTTCCAAAGAATAAAAAAACAAAATAGTTGAACTACTTTGTTTTAATAAATCCAAATTGATTAAACGGGAGTACTCTAAATGAGATAACTCCTTTAATTTGTTTCTCTGTAATCAAGCCAAACTTCCGACTATCTTCCATATCTTGCCGATTATCATTCAGAATCAGATATGACTGCGCTGGAATTTTATTTGCATTCGATTTAGTTAATGTCTGAATGGTGAAATCATGAGTGAAATAACCTGTACTAGTAGCTTTTGCTAAGTATTCTTCCTTAGCCTTCGTTAAATAATCTTCTGACTTGATTTTATTATTTAAGTAAAGAACATCATCCATATAAACAACGGAGTCATTTCCTAGACCAATGACACGTCCGACATGCTCTTTTCCCTTCACCTCGTACAAGACAAAATCATCTCTTTTGATTTCTTCGTTTTTATTGGCAACAACAACATCTTTATCTTGTAAAAAATGATTCGCATCTTTTACAGTAATCCTGTATGGTGTAAAAATAAAAATTCGCAAACAAGCAATGATTACCACAACAATAGATAAAAAAATAACATTCCTAATTAAATCTCTTTTAACCATAGTCTCTCCTCTTCTTCTACTCATTATATCATGTTTTCAGAAAATAAACAAAGGTAGGAAAGTCAACTGTTATCTCTGCTCCCATTTGCAACTAAAAAGCCTATCAATCAGATAATCGTTGGATTGATAGACTAGTTTTTTCTGAATGAGATAGATTACCGTACTGTACGGATACGCATTGTGTTTGTTCCACCAGTTCCGACTGGCACACCAGCTACAATCACAATATTGTCGCCAGATTCTACAAGACCACTTTCAAGAGCAACTTTTTCAGCAACTTCAAACATATCATCAGTAGATGCAGGTTTTTCAGTTACTACTGGAATAACACCCCAGTTCAACATCAATGAACGTTGTGTCAATTCATCGAATGTAATTGCCAAGATATCAGCATCTGGACGATACTTAGAAATCAAACGAGCTGTATTTCCTGATTCAGTCATTGTTACGACCAATTTGATGTCCATTGAGTTTGTAGCATCTTTAACAGCTGAAGCCACAACTTCTGTTTTAGAACTACGTGCGTAGTCAACTGATGACAAGCGTCCATACTCGTTCAATAGAGTTTGAGCGTTTTTATCAATTGTAGCCATTGTTGTTACAGATTCAAGTGGGTATTTACCATTTGCAGATTCACCTGAAAGCATTGTCGCATCTGTTCCATCAATAACAGCGTTAAATACGTCTGATACTTCTGAACGAGTCGCACGTGGTTTTTCAGTCATTGTTTCAAGCATGTTTGTTGCTGTGATCGCAATTTTACCAGCTGCATTGACTTTTGTGATAATCATTTTTTGGTAAACTGGAACCATTTCAAATGGTACTTCAATACCCATATCACCACGAGCAATCATGATACCGTCCGCTACTTCAAGGATTTCATCCAAGTTTTCGATACCTTGTTGGTTTTCGATTTTAGCGAACAATTTCACATGTCCATTACCAGTTTCTTCACAGATTGCGCGAACTTCGTTGACGTCTTTTGCAGTACGTACGAATGAAATAGCAATAAAGTTGATTCCTTGTTCAAGACCAAAACGAATATCGTCATTGTCACGTTCAGCAAGTGCTGGGAAAGGAATTTTTGTATTTGGAATATTAACACCTTTTTGTTTAGCGATAATACCGTCGTTTTCAACTTCTACTTCAAATTCACGTGTAGCAGGATCTTTTGCAATAACGCGAAGACCAAGTTTACCGTCATCAACAAGAACTTGTTTTCCAACTTCAACATCGTCATAGATATCAAGTGCACCAGCAACATTCAATGCGATAACTTCACGAGTTGATTTGATACCTTGTTTAGTTGCAACACGGATTTTTTCACCTGTTTTGTAAGAATATTCTTTAGCATCGCCTTCAAATAATTCTGTACGGATTTCAGGACCTTTAGTGTCAAGAAGGTAACCAACTTTTTGACCAGCAATTTCTTCAGCACGATGAACAGTAGCCATACGGTCACCTTGCTCTGCGTGGTCACCATGTGAGAAGTTGAAACGGAAAGTGTTAGCTCCAGCTTCGATCAATTTAGCGATATTTTGCGCTGATGCTTCAACGTCAAGTTTTTCGCCCCAATATCCGTCTTCACCGAATCTTTTACCACCACGGATTTCTACCGCAGGACCTAAAGTTGCAACGATTTTTACACGTTTATTCATGATATATGAAAACTCCTTTTTATTTAATGGTCTTTATGACCAGGATAACAAATTAAAATTACATTGAAATGCTACGGTTTAATTTAGCGAGATCAAGATCAGCTTTGTGTGGATTATTAACAATAATCTTGCCGTCTTCAGTTAAACTAAACAAAGCACCTTCTTCTGCTGTACCGAGGATTGGATTTTCAACCATTTGTTCGTTGCGAATACCAACTGCAACACCACCAATGCCCTTTTTAAGAAGGCTAACAGCATGAGCACCCATACGTGAAGCAAGAACACGGTCACGTGCAGTTGGTGAACCACCACGTTGAATATGTCCAAGTTCGGTCACACGGAGGTCACTCACATCACCAGCTTCTTTCAATTTCTTGCCAAACTCATTCGCCGACATGACACCTTCTGCCAGAACGATAATGTTATGTTTCTTACCTTCTTCATAGCCACGTTTAATGCTAGCGACGATATCTTCAATCTTGAAGCCTTCTTCGGGAACGATGATTTCATCGGCTCCTGTAGCAATACCAGCCCAGAGAGCGATGTCTCCAGCATTGCGTCCCATGACTTCAACAACAAAAGTACGACGGTGACTAGATGATGTGTCACGAATCTTATCAATGGCGTCCATTGCAGTTGTTACAGCAGTATCAAAGCCGATTGTAAAGTCTGTACCAACAATATCATTGTCAATCGTACCAGGAAGTCCGACAGCTGGAAAACCATGTTCTGTCAAACGCATAGCACCATGGTAAGAACCATCACCACCGATAACTACGACTCCTTCAATACCATGTTTTTTAAGTTGCTCAATCCCTTTTAATTGTCCTTCTAATTGGGCAAATTCTGGATAACGAGCTGAGTGAAGGAAAGTACCACCACGTGAAATAATATCTCCAACTGATGCAGCATCAAGTGGATAGATCTCACCAGCAACCATACCGGCATAACCGTCATAGATACCGTAAACTTCCATTCCTTCTGAAATTGCTTTACGAACAACTGCACGGATAGCAGCATTCATACCAGGGGCATCACCACCACTAGTCAAAACAGCAATACGTTTCATTCGTTTGTGCTCCTTTTTCTTTTTACATTCACCCTTGATTATACCACAATCAAAACCAAAATTCTTCTTTTTTCCTAATTTTTTATTGATAAATCGTTTTCATGGTTATTTTTTTCAATTCTTCTTGTAATTTCTCTGATTTTTGAACACGATATTGAGTAATTGCTACTGTTTTTCTTTCATTTTCATATCGAAGAACAACCGGAATATCTCCTCGAAATTGTCGTAAAATAGCGGATATTGCTGCATCGCTTTCATGATCTTCTACTTGTATCCAAAAACGTTCGGTGATAGCTTCCTGCAAATCATTTAAAATTAACTGCAAACGCTCCTCGCGTTTTTGAACCCGACCAGTCAGATAATAAAAGCCTTTTTCATGCAAACCTTTGCTGAACTGTTTAAAAGCATCTGGAAAGACTGTTACCTCCATTTTTCTTTTAGCATCACTCACTTGTAAGAAGGCCATATTTTCACCCGTTTTGGTACGGATAACACGAATGGACAAAATCTCTACTAAAATCGTTGCATGATTGTTTTCAACCAAGTCTTGAATAGGGGTAAAGGCTTGAGTAGCAGATTTTGCAAGTTTTACCAAGGGATGCTCGCTCAAACCGACACCGATAATTTCTTTTTCTAACTCAAATTTTTCTGCTTCTGTATAATCCTCTGCTTCTGTCCAGCTATAATTTGTATCTGCAAAAAGACTACCCAGCTCATCCGCAAAGACAAATAAATTCGGAAGATTTTGCAGGATTTTTTGACGATTTTTTTCAAATACATCAAATAAACCAACTTGCACTAAAGGAGTTAGTAACTGAACCTTATGATATTGCGTTGGCAACTTCAAAACGAAGTCTTCTACATTTGAAAAAGGACGATTTTCAATAATCCAATAAGCAACATCACGTGGTAAGCCTTTGATATTTTTTAACCCTAAATAAATCTGCTTGTCTTGAAACTTATCTCTATAAGGAATGTTATTGATATTTAAAGAAGCAACTTGGAAGTCGACTTCTAGCGCATCTGTGATGTAATCACTGCTTGAATAATTCAGCATAATATCAAAGAAAATATCAGGATAATGTGCCTTAAAATAAGCCAACTGAAAAGCAAGTGCAGAATAGGCATAAGCGTGACTACGGTTGAAGCCATAACCTGCAAACTTTTCCATAACTGCAAATACTTCTTTTGCTTTAGTTTCAGAATGCCCAAGTTCGAGAGCTCCTGTGACAAACTCTGCTTCCATTTTGTGCATTTCGGCAACATTTTTCTTCCCCATAGCACGACGTAAAATGTCAGCCTTCCCCAGTGAAAAGCCCCCAAACCGTTGCGCTACTTGCATTACTTGCTCTTGATAGAGCATAATGCCGTAAGTTGGCGCCAAGATGTCTTCCAAACTTGAGTCCAGCATTTCTACTTTTTCTTGTCCATGCTTTCTTCTGACAAAATTATCTATATAGTCACTAGCTCCTGGACGATTGAGTGAGGTTGTTGCAACCACTTCTTCAAATCGAGCTGGCTGCACTCGTTTCAAAAGGTTAATGGCACCTGCTTGCTCAAATTGAAAAATCCCTTTAGTTCTGCCAGCAGCAAAAAGCTGTAAGGTTGCTGTGTCTTCTAAGTTAATCTTTGCAATATCAATAGCGACACCGTATTTCTCCAAGGCTGCTTCTTTCATTCGTTGGACAAAGGTTAGATTGCGCAAGCCAAGGAAATCCATCTTGAGCAGACCGTTACTCTCAACACCATGCGCATCGTATTGCGTGATATACATATCTTCCCCATATTTAAGCGGAATGTGATCTGTCAGGTCATTGTCACTCATCACGACACCTGCTGCATGGATAGAAGTTTGACGAGGATTTCCTTCGATTTTTTTCGCAATTTCAAAAGCTTTTTGATATTCCAGCTTACTGTTGATAATTTGGCGGAAAGACATATTTTTTTCATAAGCAGATGTCAGATTATCACGGAAACTAATTTTACGGGTAATATTGGTCAATTCATACTCTGGAACACCGTAGCGTTTAAAAACATCACGAATCGCTTGCTTAGCTCCAAAGGTCGAATAGGTCACGATTTGAGCTGCATGCATGGTTCCATAGCGATCGCGGACATAGCGGATAAATTCTGGACGATAGACATCAGGAATGTCAATATCAATATCGGGCATAGTATAACGTTCCACATTTAAAAAACGCTCAAAAAGGAGGCCCTTTTCGACAGGATCAATCCCTGTAATCTCTAGCGCATAGGCAACTAGGCTTCCAACGGCAGAACCACGTCCCATGCCCATATAATATCCCTGACTGCGACCAAAGCGCAATAAATCCCAGACAATCAAAAAGTAGTCGTCAAAACCCATTTGGTGGATGACAGACAGCTCTTGCTGCAATCGTTCTTTATAAATCGAACCATTCAGCCCTTTTTTCTCCAAGCCTGCTTCTGCCCGTTCTCGTAGTTCCTTTACCGCTGATTGTTCTGGATTAAAGCGCGGTAATTTTAACTCTGTATTGATTTCATAATGAATGCCTGCAACTAGCTGCTTTAAATTATCCAGACTTTCTGGATAATTTTCTTGAAAGGATTGTGTGAATTGCTCAGGTGATAAGAGGTAGTCGTGATTTGGCAAATTTCCAACTTCCCGCAAGCTACTATTTTCACGAATGGCACATAGCATTTGCAAGGTTTCTAAATCCTCTGTATCAAAATAGCGAACTGTCTGCAAAGGCAAGGTTGGATGAGGAAACGCCTGCTTAGGAGTGTCAGAAAATACGCCAATATAAAACTCTCGTCCCAAGTCTAAGGCTTCAATGCCCTCAAACACAGGCACAATAACCGCTATTCCTTCCAATAAATGCTGAAATTCTTCCCACTTGCTTTTTCCTATCATTTTTAAAGTAGAAAGTTTCATTAAATTGCGATACCCTTGACTATCAAGAGCTAGAAAGCGAAGATTAAGAGGAAGTCCAGCGTAATCCAAGGTCATTTCCACGCCTAAAAGCGGCTGAATTCCTTGCTCGATCGCCGTTTCCATGAAATGATAAACTCCATAGAGATTGTCAATGTCCATTATCCCTAGAGTTTGATAGCCTAAATTTTTAGCTGTTTCTACATATTTTTTTATAGAAATCAAACTATCCATAAATGTATAAACAGTTTTGGTATCTAATTGAGCAACCACGGCATCCTCCTTTGATTCTTCTTTTTTCTATTATACTAAATTTCTGGCTTGCTTGCTAAAGAAAAAATAATAGAAGTTTTTTCTAAAGGCTTGCTATTTTTTAAAAAACACTGTATTATTTAATTAGTACAAAGATACAGAAGAAAGGAGAAATCATGAGTTGGACTTTTGATAATAATCTGCCCATTTATTTACAAATCATGGACAGGATAAAATTACAAATCATCTCCAATCAACTGCAAGCTGGCGAAAAGCTACCTGCCGTCAGAGAATTGGCTGCTGAAGCGGGGGTCAATCCCAATACAATCCAGCGTGCTTTATCTGACTTGGAAAAAGAAGGATTTGTCTATTCTCAACGAACATCAGGACGTTTCGTCACAGATAATCGCGACTTGATTTTACAAGCAAGACAAAAACTTTCTGAGGAGGAAGTGAAAAATTTTGTAAACAATATGACTCGCTTTGGCTATCACAAAGAAGAACTACCAACTATCATTGCAGATTATATAAAAGGAGTTTAGGAAATGGTATTACTTGCATTTGAAAATGTCTCAAAATCATACGGCAGCACACCCGCTTTAGAACACATCAATTTTGAAATTGAAGCCGGAAAAATTATCGGCTTACTTGGTCCAAATGGCTCTGGAAAAACAACCATGATAAAACTAATCAATGGACTGCTTCAACCCAATGACGGAAAAATCCTCATCAATGGACTTCAACCGTCTTCAGAAACCAAGAAAATCGTATCTTATTTACCAGATACGACTTACCTAAATGAAAATATGAAAGTCAAAGATGCTTTGCAGTATTTTCAATCTTTCTATGCAGACTTTGAAATAGAGCGTGCACAGGCACTCTTGCAAGATCTTCATATTGACGAAAATCTGGCATTCAAAAAATTGTCTAAAGGAAACAAGGAAAAAGTTCAGCTGATTTTAGTCATGAGCCGCCAAGCCAAACTGTATGTTCTGGATGAACCTATTGGAGGGGTTGACCCAGCAGCGCGAGACTACATTCTAAAGACGATTATCAACAATTACTCACCTAGCGCTTCTGTTCTCATTTCAACACATTTGATTTCAGATATTGAACCAATCCTAGATGAAATCATCTTTATTGATAATGGCAAGATTGTTCGACAAGGGAATGTAGATGATATTCGCTATGAGTCTGGTGAATCTATTGACCAGCTCTTCCGTCAAGAATTTAAGGCTTAGAACAAAGGAGATTGACTATGTTTTGGAATTTATTAAAATACGAATTTAAAAATGTGAACAAGTGGTATTTAGGTTTATACGGAATCGTACTCTTTCTATCTATTAGTATTGGACTTTGGCTAAGACATTTTGCAAATGGAAGGAACTTTTTCGACCGTTTGCAGTCTTCTACTAATGAAGCAGGGAGTATGACAAGTACTTTCTTCGGTTTTACAATGCTGATTTTCTCAGGTCTCCTTGTGGCACTTGCAATTTCAACACTCTTTCTGATTATTCGTCGTTTTAAAAATAGTGTTTATGAAAGAGAAGGATATCTAACGCTCACTTTACCAGTTAATGAGCATCAAATTATTCTCTCAAAATTGCTCGGTGCTGTTATATGGACGATTCTTAGCACACTTGCATTATTTCTTAGTTTTTTCATCATTGCCCTTATTGTGGGAACTGCTTTTCATACACAATTTGAAATGGGAACATTTGTGCAATTACTCGGCAAGCATTTTTGGGAATTTGCTGGTGAACTATTGAAATCATTTGGATACTATCTTGTAGTTCTCATTCCAAATATCCTATTGATTTATCTTTCTATCTCTATCGGTCAACTTTTCCAAGACCACCGCGCTGCTATAGCCTTTCTAGCCTATTTTGGAATTCAATTTGCTCTGATTATCGCTGCTAATCTATATGTTTCAGCCTTCCCATCACTTTCAACTTCTTTAGGTAGTTTGAGCGGAGTCATAGCCTATCTTCTTTTAGGGCTTATCTACTATGCCGGAACGTATTATATCCTCAAAAATAAAGTGAATTTGCAGTAGGTAACACAAGCTGATAGTAATACTTATATAAACAATAAAGTCATGAGATCCATCTTACTCATGACTTTTTTATTATGCGACTTTCAGTCCGTCTCGCAGCCTTCGGTGCGAGACCAATAAATAGTTCATCTAAAATTTAGTTTGAAAATTCATCTTTTTCTATCAGATAATCATAAATTTCCTGCACCGTTCCTAGAGCCATAAGCTCCTGCTCTTTGACTGTTTTCTTCAGTTCTTGATAAATATGGCTGTTTTCAATAGCCTTTTTTTCTGCTTTTTTGTTTACTTGCATCACTCCATCTTGAATTGTCACAAAGTCCAGCTCTTCAAATATCTGAATCATCTTGATGAGTAGAATTGGGTCAATCTTGAGATAAGCAGCTAGTTCTTTGAGCTTATAACGAATGTCAAACTCTGGAAATTGATAAATTGTTTTATAGAGTTTTGCAAACTGGTCTCTCGTTCCGAAACCTGTCAGATAATAGGGCTGAGCAATCTCATTTTTAAAGTAAATTGCTTCAAAATGTCCTTGCTGAATGATTACTTTGAGCTGATTTAGGCGTTCAGGCAAGTCATACACCACAACTGCTCTGCTCTTTTCCAAATTAGGCATTTCTTCTGAAAAACGCAGGACGGGCACATTTTCAGGCAAAGGAGCATTTTTACCTCGGATATTAAAGAGCTGAATCCCATTGACCCTAGCATCCACCAGCATAAGCTGGAGACTAGTTTGACCATTCCATTTATTGACCGACAGAGTAACCGCCAGCTCTAAGTTTTTAGTTTGGGAAAATTCTGTTGCAAGATTACCTAGACCAAAAGCTACTACCTCAAAAACTGCGTCAGCCTGAGAAATTTTCAGCTTAAGGTGAGTATTTCCCGCCCCCATGGTGTGGGCATTTTCAACCTTAAAATCTTTCAAATAAAAAACAGGCTTTTTATTGTCCATGCCAAAAGGAGCTAACTTTTCAAAGTTTTTGAGGGGCTCTAGTGTCAAATCTGGCAAGGATAATTCCTCATCCAAAAAGAGCTCATTCTTAGTGGACAAATCCACTTGATTATCTTCAATATATGCTACCAAAACCTGACTGAGTGCTTCTAACTTGCTGGCCTCTAGAGTCATCCCAGCTGCCCCTGCATGCCCACCAAAAGCCACAAATAAATCTCGATGAGGGTCTAACGCTTCAAAAATATCAACTGCTTCAATGCTGCGGGCGCTGCCTTTTGCCAAATCATTTTCAATATTCAAGACGATGACCGGCTGGTGTAATTCTTCCAAAAGCCGTCCTGCCACAATTCCCAAAACACCTGGATTCCAACCTTCACCGGCTAGAACCTGAACAGGTTTATTGAGATCAACCATGGTCTTGGCTTCATCATAGATCTTCTGAACAATTTCTTTGCGCTCTTCATTTTTCTGGTTAATCATAAGGGCAATGTCACGCGCTTCTTCCTCATCAAAGCCCGTCAGAAGTTCAATAGCAGGATTTGGATCATCAAGTCGACCTAGAGCATTGAGCCTAGGGGCTATTTGAAAACCAACTGTTTCTTCATCCACTTCATTTTCCTGAATACCTGCAATCTTAAAAAGCTCCTGTAAGCCGATTCGTTGAGTGTTTTTGAGGACACTTAGCCCATATTTGACCAGAATGCGATTTTCACCTGTCAAGCTGACCATATCCGCAATAGTTCCGATAGCGACTAAATCTAGCAACTCTACTTGCACTTCTTCTAAAAGCGCGGTTGCTAGCTTAAAAGCTACACCGCAGCCAGCTAAATGCTGAAAAGGATAATCAGCTTCCGGATGTTCTGGGTGAATAATTGCATAAGCATCAGGAAGTACCTCTGGCATAGAATGGTGATCCGTCACAATGACATCCACTCCCATAGACTGAGCTAGTTCGATTGCTTCATGTCCTGCAACTCCATTATCCACTGTAACGATGAGTGAAATTCCCTGATTTTCAATAAAATACTTGTAAACACTCGCGTTAGGACCATAACCGTCTGTAAATCGATTGGGCAAATAGACCTGACACTCTGCTCCAAGTTGTTCTAGTGCTTCTTTAACAATAGAAGCCGAAGTCATGCCATCCGCATCATAATCTCCATAAATCAAGATCTGCTCATAATTTTCAATTGCTTGACGAATGCGCGTCACTGCCTTATCCATATCATGTAATTCATAAGGATCATGCAGCTGGTCCAAACTAGGCTCTAGAAAATCTCGCAGCGCTTCTTCTGTCTGGATTCCTCTCTGATAAACCAGATTAGCTACCGAAGCCTCCAAGCCAAGTTTTTTAGCTTTTTTAATAAAGCTCTCATCTGAAAAATTTGTGGCAATCTGCCAATCATATTTTGATGTAATCATGCTTTTATCTTTCTGTTGCAATATAAAGTCTATTATAACACGAAAAGACTAGCTTTCACTAGCCCAAACCTCCAATTTTATACACAAGCATTTATCTAATAGCTTTTACCTCTATAAATCAAACCCGTGCAATTCAAATCCGACAGTTCCCGAAATCCTAAAGAGCGATAAAAGGCTAAATTTTTGTCTGACTGCTCTGTTACTAGCTGAATCTGATAAACATCTGCAAATGTCTCCAGCGTTTGTCGAACCAATTCTCGACCGATACCTTGGCGCTGATAAGACGAAAAAACTAACAAGTCCTGAATGAAAACACTAGAAAATCCGTCTCCGACTGCTCGAAGGAGACCAACTAACTGTTCCCCATCATAGGCTGATACAGTAAATAGTGAGTGCTGAAATGCTTGTTCTAACATATCTGACCGTTCTGTATAGTTGGTCCAGCTAACAGATTGATAAAGTGGAAGTAAGTCTTCAATTGTAATTTGTCTATTTGCAAAATAACGAATCATTCTTGCCTCCTTTTTGTAGCCAAATATGCTGAAAAGCCGCAATATCTCGATAAGGAGACTGTTGGCAAACTACAAGCTCTACCTCCAGCATCTTTTCCCGCCAGTCATTAGCAGTCTTCACTGCATTGTCTTGCAGACCATAGAAAATTCGGATTCCTTGATAGTCCTGAACAGTCAGTTCAGTGTCAGCTTTTTGTAATACGTCTGCTATTTCATAATAGGTTGCTTGCCCCATTGTATGTGATTGATAGGACTTACCTGATAATAAATCCAATGCTAAATTTGTATCATTTGCAAACACAACAGTCTGCATGATTCGCCCCACTTCATTGTGCTTGATGAGAGAAATCTGTCCGCCTTTTTTCAGCAATCTGCTAAATTCAGCTAGGTAAAGAGCTGGCTCATCCACATACTCCAGAACATTGTGGCAAACGATCAGGTCAAAACGAGCACTTGGAATTTCCTTCAACAATTCCAGACTGCCTTGTAGTTGATGATAATGAAAATTCTGCTTCCGCTCTGCAATCATTTCGCCATTTGGCTCTATGGCTGTTACCTGATTGTTTTGTGCTAAAAAATCTGCTACCAGACCAAAACCACTACCGAAATCCAGTACTTTCTTGTTTTTTATATGTGCTAGCTGAGCAAAGAGAATATCATAATAAAGCTTACCCCAAGGTTGTTTTAAAAATTCTTTGTAAGCTGTCACATCCATAAAATTCTCCTACTTATAATTAAACATTTTACTAGCTAGTTTATCACCAATATTTGGAAAAAGCGTATAAAGTTTGTGGGCTGCTTTCAGAGCGAAAGGCATCGTCAGCTCCCGTTTCTTCTTTCCAAAATTGTCCACAATTTGCTTAGCAACGACATCCGCTTCTAAAATATACTTATCAACTGCCTTAACATAACTACCGTCAGGGTCAGCTTTGTCAAAGAAAGCCGTCTTAATTGGTCCCGGATTAACGGTGGTCACATAGACATTGTAAGGCATGAGCTCTAAGCGCAAAGCATTAGAAAAGCCAATTCCAGCAAACTTGGTAGCCGAGTAAAGACTGGATTTGGCACTGGCAATCAGCCCAGCTGTACTAACAAGATTGACAATATGCCCATGACCCGCTTGCTTCATCTGCTCTCCGAAAAGACGAGACAGATTCATCAGAGCAAACGTATTGACCTCAAACATGGCATGAATATCTTCGTTGCTAATCTTGTCAAATTCCTCAAAAATACCGTAACCAGCATTGTTGACTAGAACATCCACCTGAGCATACTTCTGGTAAATTTCTTCATTAAAAGCTTCTAAAGCTTTGTAATCTGTAATATCCAACTCAACGAATTCGCAATGCGCATGATTTGAATAAAGTTTTATTAATTTTTCTTGACTGCGTCCCACTAAAATCAGCTGGTCATTTGGCAACAACTTCACCATTTCCTGAGCCACACCGCCACTAGCCCCTGTAATAACGATTGTTCGCATGTGTTCTCCTTATTTTTCTTCTAAAAAATCCGTTTGGTTTTCAACCTCAAAAACAAGCGTTTTTGTATTCAATATACTAATGCTGCAATGTTTGACGTGAAATAGATTGCTTTTATTCGTCCATTCTATTTGGTTCACTAAATGATAGATAATGTTGATTACTCCACCATGTGTGACCACAATTTGCATCTCATCTGAGTTATGATTTTCCTTCAAAAAAAGTTCAAACCAAGTTTTTATCCGTTGATAAAATTCTCTCGGACTTTCTCCATTTGGATAATGCTCGTCCATTGCAAGACTTCTAAAATAAAGATGAGGAAATTTTTGATCAGCCTCGCTATTTAACATTCCTGCCAAGTCACCATTATTCGTTTCTCGTAAGTTGCTTTCTTTTTCCAACGGTAGCTGAAGTGCCTTTGCTAAAATTATTGCAGTTGTCTCAGCTCTTTTTAAATCACTCGTAATAATTTTCGTAAAATGGTAGTCTTCTTTGTGTCGCTCTAAGTAATCCGCTAACATTTTTGCTTTCCTTTTTCCCTCAGGAAGCAAATCGAGCTGACTCCAGCCGCCTCTGTGTTGATCAGAATCTTTCCCATGTCTGACAAATAATAGATTCATGAATTCCTTTCCTCTAGCTAATTCTCACTAAAATTTTATAGTTCAACTTCTTCTAAATCCTTGACCAAGTGAACGTTTTTAAAAATGGAACTGGCATCTCTGCGCATTTGACCTATATCTTTTGATAGAAAGCGTGCGCTAATATGATTGAGAAGGAGGCGCTTGACACCAGCTTCTCTAGCAATTTCTGCTGCCTGCATATTAGTAGAATGCCCGTGATTTTTAGCAATTTTTTCGTCCCCTTTACCATAAGTAGACTCGTGCACCAAAACATCTGCATTGACAGCCAGTCGCACGCTAGCATTCGTTTTACGCGTATCTCCTAGAATAGTGATGATTTTCCCAGGTCGTGGAGCTGAAATGTAATCCGCTGCTATAATCTTTGTTCCGTCTTCTAGCACTACATCCTCTCCATTTTTTACCTTACCAAAGAGAGGCCCAAAAGGAAGCCCCGCAGCTTTTAACTTCTCTGCATCCAACGTACCTTCCAAATCTTTCTGCATAATGCGATAACCCACACAAAAAATGCTATGATCTAGTTTCTCTGCATAAACTGTAAATTTATCGGTTTCTAAAATTTTTCCTAAACTTTTTTCGTCAAACTCATGAAAATGAATCCGATAAGGCAGGCGAGACCCTGACACACGCAGACTTGTCATGACAAAACTTTTGATGCCAACTGGTCCATAAATTTCAATATCAGTCTGCTCTTCATTAGCTTGAAATGCTCGACTGGAGAGAAAACCCGGCAGACCAAAAATATGATCCCCATGCAAATGAGTGATAAAAATCTTTCTAATCTTTCTGGGACGAATTGTCGTCTCTAAAATACGATTCTGAGTTCCTTCGCCACAATCAAACATCCAGATTTCGTTGATTTCATCCAATAATTTCAAAACCAGACTGGATACATTGCGAGCCTTAGACGGCTGACCTGCTCCTGTACCTAAAAATTGTAGTTGCATATTTTTCTTTCTATTTTTCTTTAATATAAATCATCGCAGAGCGATTCTTAGAACGATAATAAAGCTGACCAGCATAGTCTTGAGCCAACTGAATCAGCTCTTCCTGATTGTACCCTTCCAGTTTCAGGCGACCATCTGCTAGCTTATAAAGATCTGTCAGAGCAGAGAGCGGCTGATTTTGGACTACTTCTTCAGGAATTGCTGGCATCATCCGAATGACATTTTCTTCTTCATAAACCAAATAGTGGGGAAAAATCTGAGCAATTTCAAAAAGCAAATTAGACTCAATTTCCTCTGGATGTTCCGAGAAAATCAAGCCAATTTCATCCTCATTTTCAAAGCAAAAACCATAAGACTTACCTGAAAGATTCAGGCGGATAAAAGGTTTTTCCTCATCAAAACTAGGGTGGTCATTAAAAAGGGCTAATTCTTTACTTAATTCTAAAAAATAATCCATTGCAGCTTCCGGACTCTTTTTTTGATAGAGTTCCGAAAAATACGCATTGATAACGCTAGGTGGCGGTGTGATAAAAGTCATTTTTTGCGAATCAGACAACTTGTCCAAAACCTTTTCTAGGTAAACACGGTCTAAGCTCGTAAAACCGCCATATTTAAGTGCTAAATTGATATAATCAGTCATAAAATTCTTCTAGTCTCCATTTATTCTTTTCTGCTATGTAGCCAGAAAGTGTTTCACTTTCTTCCAGATATTCTCTCTTATCAATGATTGATAGACTTTCTAATTCATGTAACTTATAAGCCTTGCTAGGACTAACCTTGATCCGAAAAGGGACAAAGAGTTCTCTCATCTTATTCAGCAGAGCCTCCTGCAAAATTGCTCTGCTATTTTCCTCTTTTGCTGAAAGTAGAACATAAGGTGTCTGAGTCGGAGTAAAATCACTGACCTTATCAGCTTTATTATAAAGGGTCAAGCGAGGAATATCTAGCATATCCAAGTCTTTCATAATTGCCAGGACCGTTTTTTCATGTTCTTCGTGATTAGGGTCGCTGGCGTCAATCACATGAACCAAAAGGTCCACATTTTTACTCTCTTCTAGAGTAGACTTGAAGCTAGATACCAATTCCGTTGGCAAATCCTGAATAAAACCAACTGTATCTGTCAGTGTCACATTCAGCCTACCTATCAAATTGACGCTTTTTGTTGTCGCATCTAGAGTGGCAAAAAGCTCGTCCGCTTCATATTGATTCTTGTTCGTCAAGACATTCATTATGGTAGACTTCCCAGCATTGGTATAACCAATCAGACCGATTTTAAAAACACTAGAGTCCAGACGTTTCTCCCGTACAGTTGCGCGGTTTTTCTCTACAATTTTGAGTTGGCGCTCAATATCATGAATCTGATTGCGAACACTACGACGATTGAGTTCCAACTGACTTTCACCAGGACCGCGGGAACCAATTCCCCCAGCCTGACGGCTGAGCATAATCCCCTGCCCGACCAAGCGAGGCAAGAGATATTTGAGTTGAGCCAAGTGAACTTGAAGTTTTCCTTCATGACTTCTAGCCCGCATAGCAAAAATATCCAAAATCAATTGCATGCGGTCAATAACCTTGATCCCTAAAATTTCTTCCAAATTGATATTCTGGCGAGGTGTCAGACGATTATTAACAATGACAGTTGAAATCTCATCTGCTTCTACCATACGCTTGATTTCTTCTAATTTTCCAGCACCAACAAAAATCTTGCTGTCATACTTCTCTCGTTTCTGAGTGTAAGAGGAAACCACCTGAGCGCCAGCAGTCTTTGCTAAACTGGCTAATTCTTCCATAGACATAGAGAAGTTTTCTATTCCCTGCAATTCTACTCCGATGAGGATGACTCGTTCCTGCTGTTTTTCTGTTTCAATCATTCAAAAATTCCTCTATATCCTGCATAATCCGCTCTTTGACATTCGGCTCTGAAACCTGATAAAAAGTAGCATTCATGCGATTTCTGAACCAAGTTAGCTGACGTTTAGCAAAGCGGCGAGTATTTTGTTTAAGTTTATTGATAGCTTCCTCTAAGGTCAACTCCCCAGCAAAGTAGGGGAAAAGTTCTTTGTAGCCAATTCCTTTGCTGGCTTGGACATGTGGATAGTTGTCATAAAGCCACTTCGCCTCTTCTAAAAGTCTAGCCTTTAACATTAGATCCACTCGCTGATTGATACGCTCATAGAGAACTTCTCGGTCATCGTCCAGACAAATCAGCAGGGCTTCATAGTCAGGCTGTTTGTTTTCAAGTTCATTCCCCAAATGAGCAATTTCCAGCGCTCGCATAGCCCGCCTGCGGTTAATCTGGGGAATTTTGATGCCCAGCTCTGCTATTTTGCCAAATAATTCCTCATCAGCCAAGGTATCTAGTTCAGCTCGATAAGCTAAAATCTCCTCATAAGAAGCTGAACCGCCCAGATGATAGCCCTCCAGCAAACTTTGAATGTAAAGCCCCGTTCCGCCTGCAATAATCGGCAGTTTTCCTTTTGCTACAATCATCTCAACAGCAGCCTCGGCTTCTTTTACAAAGTCAAAGGCTGAATAAGACTCGGTCACTTCCCGAACATCTATCAAATAATGAGGAATCCCCTCCTGCTCATCTGGAGTAACTTTAGCCGTTCCGATGTTCAGTTTTCTATACACTTGCTGACTATCACCGCTAATAATCTCACCATTGAAACGTTTTGCGAGGTCTATACTGAGAGCTGTTTTTCCGACAGCAGTTGGTCCTACAATTACAATTATCTTGGTTTTCATCTTTTCCCTTGAAAAAAATTTAATTTTTCGTTACTATATATTATAACATAAATAAAGTTCAGAAAAGGAGAAATCTCATGGCTAAAGGATTTGTTAAAGGTGTTGTAACTGGCGTAGCTGGTACTGTTGCTGCTGTTGCAGGTGCAGTTTATACATTCAAGAAAAAAGTGATTGAACCTGAAGAAAAGAAAGCAGCTTTCATCGAAGAAAACCGTAAAAAAGCAGCTCGCAAACGTGTATCACACTAAAAACCATTCATTTCATATAAAAACTCCAATAGATAACTCACTAGAAAAATGAGTATCTGTTGGAGTTTTTTACACGTTTTTTCTCATACTGCAACGGTCAGTTTTTTATTCATAACGCAAGGATTCGATTGGATCCAATTTAGAAGCCTTATTAGCTGGCAAAATACCGAAAACAATTCCGATAGTTGCAGAAAAAAGCACACTTCCGACAGCAGACACAGTCGTAATGGTAGGTGGAGCTCCGAAAAATGCATCCAAACTATGACCGATAGATGCCACGATAAGAGCTGCTAAAGCAAGCCCAATCAAACCGCCAATCGCTGTCAACACCATTGACTCAATGACAAATTGCATCAAGATATTGCCACGGGTTGCTCCAAGGGCTTTTCGAAGACCGATTTCACGGGTTCGTTCTGTCACTGATACAAGCATAATATTCATAACACCAATACCACCAACGAGAAGTGCTATCCCGGCAATCGCTCCAAAAACCACTTGCACAATGGCAACCTGACTTTGGATAGCAGCCAATTGACTGGCTTGATCAAACATCTGGTACTCGCCTTCTATCACACCAGACAATTTTGTCATCAAGCGCGCAGCTGCGCTTCCGTCTTTCAGCACATCATCTAATTTTTTAACATGTACCACGACATTCATAATCTCAGCAACATTGTATTCAGCTGCCAACTGAGTGTTAGCCATTAGTAAATTTCCGTTGTTCATATTGGCTAAGCGATTTCGCGTTTCATTTGGATCTTTATAAACCCCAATCACACGGTAATTATTAGATCCCAGCTGGACAATCTGATTGAGCGCCTTATCTGCACCTCCAAAAAGAATATCAGCTAGTTTCGTATCCAGTAATACAACTCTTGCAAATGTTTGATAATCATTTGATTTCAATGTCCGTCCTGCAACGATTTGGTATTTCTTTACCGTAAAGTAAGTGGAATTGATACCTGTTATAGGAATATTATCCGCCTTTTTCTTACCATAATTTACTGTAGCGGTTGTGTTATTTGTAACATAATAATTGTCAATTCCGCTAATATCATTAACCGCTTGCTTGACCCAAACTTCTTGGATTCGAGGCTCTTCTTCTGTCGAAACTGTCTCATCACCATTTCCACTTTCAGCATCGTCACGCATCTCTTGATACGTCATAACACCATCACCGTTTTTACTTCTCTTGTGTGAGTAAAATAAGGAAACATCTTGCTGTGCACCACCCAAAACATCTGTGAAGGCATTGGACATACCACTTCCTAGAGCCACAATAACCACAACAGACATAACACCAATGATAATGCCCAACATCGTTAAGAAAGAGCGCATTTTATGCCCCATAATGGAGTTGATTGCAAATTTCCAATTCTGCATCATGCTTCTCCTTTCTTACTGTCTGATGAGATGACACCGTCTCGAATAACGATTTGTCGTTTTGCAAAGGCTGCAATCTCAGGCTCATGAGTGACCATGATAATGGTTTTTCCTTCACGATTTAGCTCCGTCAGCAATTCCATAATTTGCTCACCCGTCTTGGTATCCAAGGCTCCCGTCGGCTCATCTGCTAAGATAATGGAGGGATGATTGACCAAGGCACGCGCAATAGCCACCCGTTGCTTTTGCCCACCAGAAAGTTCTGATGGTAAATGGTGCATCCGCGTTTCTAACTCAACTTTTTTAAGATATTGCTCTGCTAAAGCTTTCCGTTTGGATTGAGAAACCCCTGCATAAATCAAAGGAAGTTCTACATTTTGAAGAGCATTTAATTTTGACAAGAGGAAGAATTGTTGGAAAACGAAGCCAATCTGCTGATTACGCACTTTGGCTAGCTTTTTCTCACTGAGCTTGGCAACTTCTTCACCTTCCAAGTAATATTCACCACTCGTTGGGCGATCCAACATACCAATGATATTCATCAAGGTTGACTTTCCTGAGCCAGAAGGCCCCATAATCGCAACAAATTCACCTTCTTCAACTTCTAAATGAACATCTTTCAAAACTTGAAGCTCCTGATCTCCATTGCGATAACTTTTGCTAACATTTTTTAAATCAATGAGTTTCTTCATACGATTTCACCTCTTGACCGTCTTTCAAGCTATCTGTTGGATTGGTGATAACTTTACTATCTTTTGTCAAACCAGATGAGATTTCTTGATTTTTAGCATCTGCATTTCCCAGTGTTACTTGCACTTTTTTTGCAGTTCCTTTTTCTAATGTCCAAACATAGTTTTTATTATTTTCAGAAACAACACTGTTGACCGGCACTAAAATCCCTCTTGTATTGTTTTTTACTTCAACATTGACGGAAAATCCTTGCTTCAAATCACCAATTTCGCTTGTAATATCTACTGTATAAGGGTATTTTGCTCCTGAATTTACAGTGCCTGCACCAGCTGCCGCTGCATTTTGACTGTCTTTTGGATAATTTGAGATATAGCTGATTTTCCCAGTCCATTTCTTATCTGGATAGACCTTGGACGTAATCGTCACTTCTTGCCCGACTGAAAGATTTGCCAGATTATACTCTGATAATTCGCCCTTCACTTGAAGGTTGCCGTTATTGACAATATGAACGAGTGTTTGATTAGTACCTGTCGTAGACTTAGAAACATCACGATTGACTTCTACTACAGTCCCATTATTTGTACTGGTGACAGTCGTTGCATCTAGTAATGCCTGTGCTTTATTGACATTGTCCACAGCATCTGCGCGACTGTCCTGCAAATCGTTTAATTGAGAATCCACCGAACGTTGTGCAGACGCAGTTGTTTTATTATCTGCCGCTTCATCACCCGTCACATCAACAGTTGTTCCATACGTTTTCAAATCATAAATTTGGCGATCAATCTTGTTTAAAGCACGAACAGCAGTATCATATGTAGCTTGTGCTTCAACACTCTTGTATTGAACTAAGGCTTGTCCGGCTGTAACTTGATCTCCAACATTTACAAGAACATTATCCAAATCGCCCTTTGTCCCGTCATAGTAGACATATTGCTCATTGTTAGCCGCAACATTTCCTGACAGCAAAGCAGATGAAGCAACTGACCCTTCTTTTGCTTTCTGCACTTGAATCGTTTCTTCTTTATCTTTATCAGCAGTACTATTACCATTAAACAATAACATGGTACCTATCGCTCCTAAAACGACAACCACAGTTACACCAATCAAGCTGTACAACTGCCACTTTTTCAATTTTTTCATCTCTTTCTCCTCCTGATGAAAACGGTCTATTTTTTATATTATAACACATACGATTAAAAATAAAATAACATCTATAAGAAATCCTTTACTCTTTTAACATCCATCTACCTTCTTTCTAGTTATTTCATATTGTATTAAATATATAATACAATAATACAATTGAATAATCAAGCCTTTTATCAATTTTTGTAGCAGATTTTTGCAATCATTTTCCAAAAACGTTACAATGATTTCATACTATAGATAAAAGGAGACTCGTATGAGAACATTTGACATCATTGCTATTGGGGGCGGTAGCGGAGGAATTGCAACCATGAATCGTGCTGGAGAACACGGTGCAAAAGCTGCCGTTATTGAAGAAAAGAAATTAGGAGGCACCTGTGTCAACGTCGGCTGTGTTCCTAAAAAAATCATGTGGTATGGTGCCCAAATCGCTGAAGCCATTCAAGATTACGGACCAGACTATGGTTTTACTTCGGATAATCAGCAGTTTGACTTTAAGATGCTTCGGAAAAATCGCGAAGCCTATATTGATCGTGCCCGCAATTCTTACAATAATAGTTTCAATCGAAATGGCGTCGAGCTGATTGAAGGTCGCGCTAAATTCATAGACCATCATACGGTTGAAGTCAACGGCGAGCTTATCCAAGCCAAGCACATTGTCATCGCAACTGGTGCTCACCCTCATATTCCAGCAGTATCTGGAGCAGAATTCGGCGAAACCTCTGACGATGTTTTTGCATGGGAAGAACTCCCTCAATCCGTTGCCATTCTCGGTGCCGGCTATATCGCAGTTGAACTAGCCGGACTCCTTCATGCTCTGGGTGTAAAAACAGACCTTTTCGTTCGTCGAGATCGTCCTCTCCGCAGCTTTGATTCTTATATCATTGATGGTCTTGTGGAAGAAATGAAGAAATCAGGTCCTACTCTACATACTCACAAAATACCAGAAAAGCTTGAAAAACTTGAAAACGGAGCGATTCGCATTACCTTTGAGGACGGAACGAGCCACACCGCTCAACACGTCATCTGGGCAACTGGGCGAACTGCAAACACCAAAGGGTTGAATTTAGAGGCGGCTGGTATTACCCTAAATTCTCGTGGCTTTATAGCAGTTGACGAATTTCAAAATACAGCAACACCGGGGATTTATGCTCTAGGAGATGTTACAGGCGAAAAAGAATTAACCCCTGTCGCTATCAAAGCAGGTCGTACCTTAGCCGAACGCTTATTTAATGGAAAAACTGAAGCTAAAATGGATTATTCTAATATTCCAACTGTTGTCTTCTCTCATCCAGCGATTGGAACCGTTGGCTTGACCGAAGAGCAAGCAATCCAACAATATGGAACAGAAAATATCCATATTTACACTTCTAGCTTTGCTTCCATGTATTCAGCTGTCACCCAACACCGACAACAAGCTAAGTTCAAACTCATTACAGCTGGACCAGATGAGAAAGTCATTGGTCTTCACGCTATTGGCTACGGCGTTGATGAGATGATTCAAGGTTTTGCCGTTGCTATTAAAATGGGAGCTACCAAAGCAGATTTTGATGCGACTGTTGCCATTCACCCAACCGGATCAGAAGAATTTGTCACCATGCGTTGAGCGTCATAAATATCTTACTCCCCGAATTTTTCCAACTTTATCTCAATAGTCAGAATTGCAACCAGCGCTTCTGACTATTTTAGTTTACACGATAACTTTTTCTCATTCCATAACTTATTCTTTCATTTTATCCGCTAGGGAGTGGGACAGAACTAAAAATCGAAAATTTTTAGTTCGTAGTCCCACCCCCGTCCCCAGTCAAGTAGCAGTCAAAATGAAACATACCTATAACCCCTAAATAGCGATTTCGGTCGCTATTTATTTTTTTTCGAAAGTTCCCCTTGACTCTTTTACGACTTAGAGTTATCATCAGACCTGAAAAATAAAATTAAAGGAGTTAATATGGAAAAATTCAATTTCGAAAACAATATCGAGCAAGAAAACAAGCTGCCTCAAATTGAAATCTACAAGCTCACTAACTTTGGTGAACTCCAAAATTACACATCTGTAAATATTTTTTCGAAAGATACGTTTGAGGCAATTATCCCGATAAATGAAGACGGCGACCATTTTGTTTACGCTTGTCGATTTTTAAATCCTGAACGAGCGGAAGAATATTTCTGTCGAGGTTGCCAAACGGAAAATCCTGAAGATATTGAATTTTGGAATGAGCAACTACAGGCGGAAAAAGTGGAGGTTTTGGATATTCGGTTGGAGGTTAAAAATTAAAAAATAAACCATCTGCAATCCTACCAATGGTAAATCTATTTCATTCCCGTTCTCTATAAGGCGTATTTTGTACGCCTTTTTACATATTCGAAGCGCATAAGAAACCTTATGAGAAGTTCGCTGATGGAAGTATTCAAGAAATTGATGTCCCTTATGATATTCCTGATAGTTGGGAGTGGGTGAGGTTTTCTACATTGGTTGAAATTGTTAGAGGTGGCTCTCCACGACCAATCAAAGATTATCTTACTTCTGAAGTAGATGGAATAAATTGGATAAAAATAGGTGATACTAAAAAGGGTGAAAAGTATATAAATAATGTTAAAGAAAAAATCAAAAAATCAGGGCTTAACAAAACTAGATTTGTAAAAAAAGGTACATTTTTGTTAACTAATTCTATGAGTTTTGGTAGACCTTATATTTTGAATGTTGATGGTGCAATACACGATGGATGGTTGGCTATTTTGAACTATGAAAACTCATTAAATAGAGATTACCTATTCTATATTCTTTCATCAAATGTAGTTTATTATCAATTTTTATCTCTAATTAATGGAGCTGTTGTGAAAAACTTGAATAGTGATAAAGTTGCTTCTATTCTCATCCCTCTCCCCCCACTTACCGAACAACAACGCATAGTAGAAGCAATCGAATCAGCTTTAGAAA
>OBHX01000078.1_pt1 | contig 93189 bp, 70 predicted proteins | sample 1519331 | NCBI WGS metagenome assembly OBHX01 (sample SAMEA2602897, study PRJEB22501) | metagenome
CAGATTATCCAGAGCTTCACAAACGCCCTTCAAAAAGGCATGGACTATGTACAAAACCATTCTCCTGAGGAAATTGCGCAGGTGATTTCCCCGCAATTCCCGGAAACAGATATGGATACCCTTACTACAATTGTCAATCGTTATTATGAGCAGGACACCTGGAAGGAAAATCTGGTGTTTGAGAAGGATAGCTTCGAACTGCTGCAGGATATTCTGGAAAGTGCCGGAGAATTGGAAAAGCGTGTAGATTACGAACAGTTGATTACCACAGAGTTTGCAAAATCCGCTTACTTTTAAAAGTTAGTGCCATAAAAATATAACAATATTTGCAAAAAGAGATATGGAAAACATATGAGATGCTTACTCATATTATACCATATCTCTTTTATTTACTCCAACAACAAGCCCCACTCCATGCTGATACAAAACCTTGTAACCAAAATATTTATTTCACCTGGTTCACCGACTCCCGGATGCATGGAATACACTCCACATAACAATTTCCTTTATCCAGTTTTACTTCTTCTTTTTTCAAAATACCAATAATAATCTGACAGGCTTTATATCCGATATCGTGTAACGGAAGAGCCATTGTGGTAAGCGGCGGTTTTTCATAGCATGCCATTTCACGGTTATCATAGCCTGCAACCGCTATATCTTTGCCGGCGTGAAGTCCCAGTTCCTCCAGTCGGTCATAAGTTCCTCCAGCCATAAAATCATTCATACAGAAAATGGCAGTGGCACCTTTTTCCAGAAGAAGGTCTGTGTTGTCATAGCCACTCTGACGATCCCAATCGCCATAGGTAATCATATCCGGATCATAGAGGATTCCCCCTTCGAACAGGGCCTTCTGATAACCTTCCAGACGAGACTGCGTATGAATACTCTCTTTCTTTCCGGCAATCACACCGATTTTTTTGTGTCCTTTGGAGACAATATAACTGACCAGATCATACGCACCTTTTATGTCTTTCACTACCACAGAAGGAATCTTCTCACTGCCTGTAAACCCGTAGGCAACCACTGTGGGAATGGGAAGGTCTTCGGGAATGATGTTGATCAGGCGCTCATGGGCAGCCACGTAGATGATTCCCTCTACCTGCTTTGCAAGAAGCTTCTGGATTTCCTGCCGCACAATTTCCTTGTGGCGGTTGTCACGATAATATTTATCCTGGAATTTCTTATAAAGGCGAAGATTTACAAGGAGGATCTGGTAATCTTCTTCCTCGCAGTATTCTGTAATTCCATCAATAATATCCGGAAGGGCAAAGACTGTCATATCCTCTGCAATGACACCAATGCTTCTGGTGTTCTTGGTTTTCAGATTCTTGGCCACGTAGTTTGGAGTGTAGTTCATTTCACGGATTACCTGCTCTACACGCTCCCTGGTGGCGTCACCAACACTGCCTTTATGATTGATAATATTGGAAACTGTGGCAACAGATACGTTGCAGGCTTTTGCAATTTCTTTTATGGTCGGCATGGGAATCTCCTTCCGTTTTTCTTATTGTACTAAAATGGCCTCACGCCCAAATCCCGAATTCTATTATCGGACAAATTTACTATATATAATCTTATCATACTTCATTCACAGCTACAATCACAACTTCAGTATCTAACTTCGCTCCAGGTAAGAAGTTTTTTCTCACTTCTCTGCTACTCCACCATTCTGCCTCTCAAAGGGCTGCAGGATTCTTCTCTCAACAGCCCGATTGACACAGGCATAAACAAGCATCTGTGGAAAGGAAACACCAATGGTAAGCAGCAGAAACAGGGAATATGGTGCCAGAGCCAGCAAAATGCCGCCAGCAATTACCACTGTCACCACAATCACAATACTCATTTTCCACTCCACTGTCATGAGGATCAGTGTGTTTTTCAACAATGCGCCAGCTCCCAGATCCAGCATGGCAGACATTACGAAATAGTAAGCTCCAATCAGAATCGCAAAAATCATTACTCCCATTCCACACCCAATAAGCACGTCATGAGTCGTTCCCCTGTCGAAATTACCTGCAAGGCTCATCAGATAATATGCGTAAAACCCAAGACCGCCTGTGAGCAGTCCGGCAGGAAGATTTTTCAGAATACCAGACTTAAATTCCTTCCAGTAATCCTCCAAGGAAAAGCCATATCCCACTCTGTAAATTCCCAGAAGATAACGATTTAAAGCTGCCAGGGCAGCGGGAATAGTCACTATAGGAATACAGCATAAAAGAAACAGCATATTCACCACAACCAGTCTTCCTACATAATTCCAGAGCACATAACCAACTCTCTTTATACCACCTGCTGGTGTTTCCTTTTCTTTATCGTTGTTTCCCTGATACCAGTCCATAAATCTTTTTGTCAGTCTCATAAGCATCTCCCAGACTTCTTTCAGGCAGGGCTTTCACCCTGCCTGAAATTATCAATATTGTTATATTTTTAATTTTTCATACCAGTGAGTACAATACCTTCCACAAAGCTCTTCTGCCCAAAGATATAGATCACAATACCAGGAAGAATTGTCATAAACGTTGCCGCCAGCGCCACCGGCCAGTTGGTTCCGAAGGAACCGGTAAAGTTAGTCAGCGCAATGGCAAAGGTAAACTTACTCATGCTGTTAATGTAAATGATCTGCTGAAGCAGGTCGTTCCAGATCTGAATAAACAGCATCATTCCAACAACCACTACCGCAGGTTTGATAGAGGGAACAAGGATCGTCCACAGGATTCTCATTCTTCCAGCACCATCAATGGAAGCTGCCTCGTCAAGTTCCTTGGGAATTGTCATCAGGAACTGACGGATCAGAAAAATATTGAAGAATCCGCCGCCAGTTAAGAACGGCAGGATCAGCGGCCAGTATGTATCACCCAGTCCCATTCCCTTCGTCCAGAAAATATACAGAGGAATCAAAGTTACCATACCCGGAAGAAGAATGGTTCCAACACAGATGTTGAAAATCAGCTTTTTCCCACGGAAACGAAGTCTTGCAAAAGCATATCCGCAGAAGATGGCAGTAATGGTACCAAAGGTAACTGCCGGAATAATAATGGTAAAGGTGTTCTTAAAATATGTCCAGTACTCAAAAGTCTCCAACGCTTTGGAATAGTTTGACCAAAGCCACTCGTGAGGAATAAAAGAAGGCGGGTACTCATTCAGTGTAGCCGTACTCATCAAAGAAGACCGGAATATCCACCAGATTGGTAGAAGCACCAGAGCCGCCAGAATCAATACAATGAAAAATGCCAGAAGGTTAAAGGCTTTTTCTTTTCGCTTTCTGCTTGCCATTTTTCCAGCCATTTCTCATTCCCCCTCTCCGAAAATCTGCTCTTTCTGCGTCTTAAAGAGTACTGCTGTAAAAATTCCAACCAGGATAAAGAAAATAACCGAATAAGCGGCAGCATATCCCAGCTTATTTTTCTTAAATGCATAAAGATAAATGACATAAGACATAAACATGGACTTTTTGCCCGGTCCACCATCTGTGAGCGCCAGTGCCGGATTGATAACCTGAAGGTGTGTGATCAAAGCTGTCAGTACATTATAAAAAATAATCGGAGAAATGCTGGGAATCGTAACATTCCAGAAACGCTGCCATGCATTTGCGCCATCAATTTCCGCAGCTTCCATATATACACGCGGAACATTCTGAAGTCCGGCAAGAAATACTACGATCAGGTTTCCACTTGTCCAGATTGCAATTACCACCAGGGAAGGCACAACCTGACTCGGACTGTCCAGAAACCTCTGGGGCTTCATTCCAAGCATTCGAAGAACAAAATTAAAAAGTCCGAAGTTGCCTTCATATAACCATTGCCATCCCTTATACACGCCAATTGCAGGTAAAAGGTACGGAATGAAGAAGATAGAACGGAAAATTGTCCGTCCCCATATTTTCATATTCAGGAGCAGGGCTACCAGAAGAGAATAAATAATAGCGCCTACCACAGCCAGAAGAGCGTACAAAATTGTCGCTTTTATAGAATCTGTAAAATAAATATCCTTTGTAAAAATACGCTGGAAGTTGTCCATTCCCACAAACTCCGGTGAGGAAAGACCATTCCACTTAAACACACTTAAAACAAACACTGCCAAAGTCGGTAGATAACTGATCAGACTTACTCCAAGAAATGCCGGTATCAGACAGAGATAAGCGGTCCTTTCTTCTTTTCTACCGGCTCTTGATTTCACTTGCATCTTGTTTTTCTTATTTGATTTCATGCCCGCACCTCTTAAAATAGGGCTGACCGTTATCTGTCCGGAATATGGGATATCATCCTTGAACAGTAACCGGTCAGCCCAGTTGCTTTTGCTACATTCCCCTAATGATCCAGCAGATTTCACTGCTGCTTCATTCAATATTTATGGCAATTTCAACCTTCACTGTTATAAGCCACAATGTATTTCCAATCACCTTTCAGGATAACATTTGTGCTTACGCATTCGTTTTATCAGCCATTGTTCTCAGCAAAAATGTCCTGAAGCTCTTCCAGGTTCTCGCTGATTGCTTCTTCCATGGTCTCTTCTCCAGCCCATACACTTGAGAATACAGAATCCAGAGTTGCGTTGAACTCTTCTGTTCCGTTTACATAATACCAGGATGTGGACTGTGCATTGTTCATAGCGTAATCAACAACTGCGCTCTTGTACATATCCTTATCCGGATAGTTCGGGTTGCTGATCCATTTGTCTGTTTTCTCAGGATCTGTATACCAGGAATCCAGGATCGGCATCCATGTTCCGGCTTCGATCAGTGACCAGGAATTCTCTTCCTGATAGTACCATTTCAGCCATTCCATAGCTTCTTCAGGATGCTCTGTGGTGGAGAATACCACGTTTGGTCCGCCAGTACAGATTGTAACTTTCTCTTTCATGTAAGGAAGAACACCTACGCCATAATCGAAATCAGCGCTTGGTCCAAGGAAGGTGCCCACGTTCCATGCACCATCTGTTGCCATAACCACTTTTTTGCTTCCAAGGGAGGACTCAAGGGCATTTGCAGCACTTGTTACAGGAGGTGCGCAGTGATAAACATCTGACAGATCTGCAATTCTCTGAAGCGCTTCTACTGTTTCCGGAGAGTCTATGGTACACTCAGAACCGTCTTCGCTGTAATATCCGCCGCCATTTGATTTCGCCCAGACTTCCAGCTGCCATGGCAGTGTATTAATGGTGCATCCGTAAATATCTACGTTATCCGGATCAAAATCTGGATCCAGAGCATTCTTTCCATTGATATCCAGTGTCAGCTTCTGTGCTGTCTCTACAAAAGTATCCCAATCCCATGCATTCTCAGCATCAGCCGGAGGCGTAACTTCGGATGGATCGATTCCCTGTTTCTCGCAAACCTCTTTCAGAAGGTCGTTGTTGTACCAGAGGTTCAGAACCTCGTTTGCTGCAGAATATGCAACTGGTGTGCCTTCATAGCGGAAGGTCAGACAGTCAAGTGGTTTGGCATCGCCTTCGCCATACATTGTACTGATATCTGCGAGAAGTCCGTTCTCAGCAAATTTCAGAACGCCGGCCTCACTCATAATACCGGTATCCGGAAGCTCACCAGCTGTTGCCATAGCGTTCAGCTTGGTAACGTAGGTGTCGTGGTCGATCTTCACAACTTCTACTTCAATCTTGTCCTGCTCGCTGTTAAACTTATCCGCAACTGCCTGTGTAGCGGCTGTCTCAGTTTCATTTCCCCACTGAGCATATGTGATCTTCACTCTGTCACCATCTGCCGCAAAAACCGGAACTGCTGCTCCAACCATCATTGTTCCTGCAAGTAAAATCCCCAATAACTGTTTTTTCTTCATTCTACTTCTCCTTTTCTTAGTCTTATTATAACGGCTTTGCCTGGCCGCTGTAAACATTTACTGTTTCTGACTTCCCCCATTTTTTTGCTGCATTAGATTTCAAATCCATGCATCAGTTATGCTGCTTTTAGATTGCACTATATTTTCAGCTTATATTTGTACCGGCAATCAATAGGTTACGAATCAGACCCGTAATTTATGCCATACGAGCATCTCACCTTCTCCCCGGTTGTTCCACATACAATACGGAACCGCCTGCAGAGAAACTTCTTCTTTTTCCAGCTCTACGTTTCCGTATAACTGGTTTTCACCGGCTGCTCCTTTGTTCCTTACACGGATTCCTTTATAGGAAAGAGTTGGAACATTTCCTACCAGTTCTTCCGCCGGAGCCGTTTCTTCTATAGAAGTATTCTCTTCTATGAAAATCTCGGAAAGGTATCTTCCGTTCTCCTTTTCCTCCAGACAATATACAAGAGGACCTTTCATCAGAGCGGCTTTTCCTGCATCTGCCCTCACCCCATTGTTGGCTCCCATCCACCTTGGGCTCACATGGAAGTCAAGACTGATATAGGTATCTCCAGGTGAAATGCTAAGCCTCTGATAGCCTTTCTCCGGCTGTATCTCGATGGAAATTCCATTCTGCACACATTCGCATTTCTCGCTATACCATGGAATACGGATGTTTAAATTTCCTGGTCCTGAGGACTGTACCTCAATCTGAACCTTTCCATCCTGCAAAAGTGTGGAATTCATTTTTATCTTCAGCCTGCTCTCCCGGACTTCTGTATCTGCAGTGGATGAGATGAACTGGTTAATATAAACACCATACTCGTCTTCTGCATATATGTACTGTCCAAGGGAAGCAAGTGTCCTTCCTACATTTGGCGGACAGCAGGCAACTCCAAACCATTTCTGCCTTACCGGCTTTACATGTTCCATGTAAGTGTGCTCTGTGCAGAATTCCGGAACCACTTCAAGAGGATTTACATAGAAATACCGGTCTCCTGCAATGTTGATTCCTGCAATCACGGTGTTGTACAATGCCTTCTCTACATAATCATAATAAGAGGCATCTCCTGTGATGGCTGCCATTCTCTGCCCAAACATCATCACACCGATGGACGCACAGGTTTCAGAATAATTGGTGCTGTTTGGAAGGTCATAGTCAGTAGTAAATCTTTCACGGAAACCGCTGCTTCCGATTCCTCCTGTGATGTACATCCTGCGGTCTGTCATGTTATTCCAGATTCTCTGGCATGCATCCTTAAGCTGCTGGTCATCATTTTCCCCGGCAAGATCTGCCATTGCGGAGCACATGTACATCTCCCGGACTGCATGTCCTACTGCCTCGTCCTGTTCTACAGGAGGCTTGTGAGCTTGTGAATATTCCAAATCGTATCTCTCGAACTCTGGAAAAAATTCCGGATGTCCTCTTCCCTCAATCTCTGCCTGAAGATAATTAGGATTTCTGCCTCGCTCCCGGATGAAGTACTCTGCCTGGTGCAGATATGCTCTTTCTCCAGTCACCCGGTAAAGCTTCACCAGTGCAAGTTCAATCTCCTGATGGCCCGGATAGCCTCGCTTCTGTCCTTCACCTGTACCAAATACCCGGCATATAAGATCTGCATTTTTTCTGGCAATGTTCAGGAATTTCTCCTTGCCAGTTGCCTGGTAATAGGCAACAGCTGCCTCGATCATATGTCCGGCTGTGTACAGTTCGTGGCCTTCCACCAGGTTGGTCCACTTCTTCGTAGGAGCATTGATGGAAAAATAAGTGTTCAGGTAACCATCTGGCTCCTGGGCTTTCCCGATCAGGTCAATGACTTCATCTGCCAATTCTTCCAGATTCTCTCCCCGTCCTCCGGCTATGGTGTAGGCAACGGATTCCAGCCATTTGTAAAGGTCTGTGTCCTGGAAAACAACTCCTTTTCTCTCTCCCTTTTCCTCTCCTGCGGCAATGCGGAAATTGCGGATACAATAGGTAGGCTCTGAATCTTCCAGCTGATCATTAAGAATCTTCCACTGATGGGGAATGATCTTCTCGCTTACTTTATTTACATACTCCCCAAACAGGCTGTCTGTGATCCGGATTCTCTTCAGATCCAACTGCTTCAAGTGTTTTTTCATTTTTGCACCTGCCTTTGTCGATTTTAATTAATCGTTTAATTTCCTTTGTAAAAAATAAAAAAACAGGATTAATACCTTGTTTTTCTTCTGTTTTACTGGTTTCTTGTTAATCGTTTTACTTGTCTTTAAACAGATAGTAGCACGCTAAATGGGATTTGTAAATACCATTTATTTTTTTCGGCTATTATTATAGATTTTATCTTTTTATTTTATGCATTATTACTATATTATGCTTGTAATTAAACGTTTTTCTATGTTCTTTTTTGCCATGATACGCGTATTTTCCAATTCAGTAAGCGTTTGGCGTTCACACCCTTTACAGCGACGCGCTTCATGATGCGCAAAGAGTCGTGCATTCGCATGATTTCGCGCCGGGTTTCTATTTTTTGCAGGCAAAGTATGGTTTTGTCAGATAATTTCTGTTATAATAATTTTAACTATATTTTTTTCGATTTGATATTCGACATTTCATTTTCAGGAGGCATCTATGAAATTAAATCCAAAATGTATGGCCTGTCAGCTTCGGAAACAGGAGGCAAAGATCCGTCATTTTGACGATGAGGACAGGAAGAAGCAATATATGGAAAAAATCCGCCGGCGTTTTGACCAGCCGAAAGAAGAGGACTGTGTTCCCAGCATTTCCACGGAACTTAAGAAATTCTACTGCTCCTTCTGGGGCGTTCCTATGGAGGATTTTTCCCAGATCAACAGGGAATATGACCAGCTTATGCTGGATCTGGAGGAGGACCTTCTCTCTGCCATCCGCTATTCTGCTGATCCATTAAGGGCTGCCCTTATTTACGCCCGCACTGGCAACTATATTGATTTTGCCGCACTTCCGGAAGTCAGCAAGGAAACTGCACTTTCTCTTATTAAAAGTGAAAATAAGGATGAACTGGATGAACAGGAATACAGGAATTTCTGCCAGGACATGAAAAAGGCATCAAATGTTGTATATATTACCGATAACTGCGGTGAGATCGTCCTTGATAAGATTGCCATTCAGATACTGAAGAAAACATTTCCGAATATACGGGTCACAGCGCTGGTGCGCGGTCTGCCTGCCGGAAACGACGCTACCATGGAAGATGCGGAGTTCTGCGGTCTTACAGATATTGTACCGGTGCTTGGTAACGGCAGCGATGTGGGAGGTACCTGGTTTCATGGAATCAGTACACATGCCAGGGAGCTTTTGCAGGGCGCAGACGTCATTTTAGCCAAAGGCCAGGGCAATTATGAAACTATGCATGGCTGCGGACTGAACATCTACTACCTTTTTTTGTGCAAATGTGACTGGTTTCAACAGCTTTTTCATGCAAAATTACTACAGGGAATGTTCATAAATGAGAAGCGGGCACCAAAGGCTACTGCTTTTTCGTCAGATTGACAAGAAACTGTTTAAAAGTTTGTACGATTCTGCCCTAGCCCTTTTGAGTGGTTTTCGCTATACTAACATCAGATGAAAAAAGCATCGAAACAATTTTGATTATAATAATTAATTGAGAAATTTGGAGGAAAAATCATGGCAAGCTTATCATTACAGCACATTAACAAAACTTACCCAAATGGTTTCCAGGCAGTTAAAGATTTCAACCTTGAAATCGAAGACAAAGAGTTCATCATCTTCGTTGGACCATCTGGATGTGGTAAATCTACAACACTTCGTATGATCGCAGGTCTTGAGGAGATCAGCGGTGGTACATTAAAGATCGGTGACAAAGTTATGAACGATGTAGAGCCGAAAGACCGTGATATCGCAATGGTATTCCAGAACTACGCTCTGTATCCTCATATGACAGTATATGATAACATGGCATTTGGTCTGAAACTTCGTAAAGTTCCGAAAGATCAGATTGACAAAGCTGTTAGAGAAGCAGCCAGAATCCTTGACCTTGAGAAACTTCTTGATCGTAAACCGAAGGCTCTTTCCGGTGGACAGAGACAGCGTGTTGCTATGGGACGTGCTATCGTTCGTAATCCTAAGGTATTCCTTATGGATGAGCCTCTTTCCAACCTGGATGCTAAACTTCGTGTACAGATGCGTATCGAGATTTCCAAGATCCATCAGAGACTGGGTGCTACAATCATCTATGTAACACATGACCAGACAGAGGCTATGACTCTTGGTACCAGAATCGTTGTTATGAAAGATGGTGTTGTTCAGCAGGTTGATACACCACAGCACCTTTATGAGCAGCCAGGCAACCTGTTCGTTGCAGGATTCATGGGATCCCCGCAGATGAACTTCCTTGACGCTCAGATTGCTGAAAAAGGCGGCGACCTTATTGCTAAAGTTGGTGAGTATGATATCGTTATCCCGGCAGCAAAAGCGAAAGTGCTGAAAGACGGCGGTTATGTTGGCAAGACAGTTGTTCTTGGTATCCGTCCAGAGGATATCCATGATTCCCAGATGTTCATCGAAGCTTCTCCAAGCGTTCCAATGACATCTACAGTTAAAGTTTATGAGCTTCTTGGTGCTGAAGTATTCCTGTACTTCGATGTAAACGGAACTCAGGTTACAGCACGAGTTGATCCTCGTACAAACTCCAAGACAGGCGATACAATCAAATTCGCATTCGATATGGAGAAATCTCACTTCTTTGATAAAGAGACAGAGCTTACTATCTGCAACTAATATTTAGAAGAATGAATTTAGTTAGGCCTCAGGGGTTTTCCCCTGAGGCTTTTTTGTGATATACTGTGAACACTTAGAGAGTCCAAGCCACAGACGCAGGACGAACTTAGTGTGAACGCACACCTGGACACTTAGCAAGTCCAAGCCACAGGCGCAGGACGCGCTTAGTGACCAGGTGTACTATGAACACTTAATGAGCAAACTTTATTACTTTTCAACAAAAGGAGTACACCTATGAAATTACTTCAGATTCTCCAGAAATGTCTGGAAGACTGGAAGAACATCAGTCATCTGGATTTCTGCCTTGTAAATTTAGATAACACCATTTATATCAGCACCTGCGACAGAGCCCTTCCTTCTGAAGAGAAGCTGGAAGAATTTAAGGAAGATGATGCGCTGTGTATTTCCAATATGAACTGCCGTCTGTATAAAGTGACAGAGAGTCACCAGCTTCAGTACGTCCTGATCGTATGGGGAAATGCAGAGGCCGCTTCCACCATCGGGGAACTAGCTGTCTGCCAGATTGAGAGTCTGCTTACCGCTTACATGGAAAAAAGCGACAAAAACGTATTTATGCAGAATCTTCTCCTTGGCTCCTACTCTGAGGTAGACGCTTTTAACCGTGCGAAAAAGCTTCATATCACAACCACTGTACGGCGTGCTGTTTTCCTGGTGGAGACCAAACAGAGCAAGGACGAAAATGCCCTGGCTACCATCCGTAATATTTTTGCAGCTAAGACAAGAGATTTTATTACTGCTATCGACGATTCCGGAATTATTATTCTCCGTGAGCTCCAGCCTTCTGAGGATTATTCCGATCTGGATGATATTGCCCATATGCTGGTGGACATGCTGAATACAGAGGCCATGACTTCCGCCTGGGTTTCCTACAGCAATATTGCAGATGACCTGAAGCAGCTCCCGGATGCTTACAAGGAAGCACGTACTGCCTTAGAAGTGGGCAAGATTTTCTATACTGGCAAGAATGTGTTTGGATATAACCGTCTTGGAATCGGTCGCCTGATCTATCAGCTGCCGGTGGAGATCTGCGAGATGTTTATCGATGAGTTTTTCAAAGAAGAAACTCTGGATTCTATTGATGACGAAACACTCGCTACCATCCGCACCTTCTTCGAAAACAACCTGAATCTTTCCGAAACCTCCAGACAGCTTTACGTACACCGAAATACACTGGTGTACCGCTTCGAAAAGCTGCAGAAAAAATTCGGGCTGGATATCCGAACCTTTGAGGATGCGTTAACGTTTAAGTTAGCGATGATGGTGGTGAATTATATTAAGTATAAGAAAGCAGAATAAAATTCCCCCTCTTAAACAATCATTTTTAACTTAACAATTTCTCTTTTAGTGGCTTTTTCAATTTGCCGACTCTGTTCTTCTGTCAGCTGCTGATTCCTATTCAAAGTAACTGTCTTGATCAAAGTAAATGCTACTTTCTTGAAAGACTGTCCATAGAGCAGAAAGGAGATTCTGGGAAACCTGAAATTGCTCTATGGTCAGATCTATTTTCTTTATTATACATGTTAAAGTGGATTTTAAATCACACGTTTATTGTAAAGTGTAAAAATAAATTCCTGATTATGTGGCATTTTTTACTTATATTCTTCTTCATCCTTCGCCCACTCAAACGTACACTTCACAGCCTTCTTCCACCCTTTCAGCTTCTTCTTACGCTCCTCTTCTGTCATCTGTGGGGTGAACTGACGGCCGATCTGCCAGTTGCTTTTTACTTCGGAGGCGTCTTTCCAGAAACCGGTGGCGAGCCCTGCAAGATAAGAGGCGCCAAGGGCGGTGGTTTCGATGCAGCTAGGGCGGACTACCTGAGTGTCGAGAAGGTCAGCCTGGAACTGCATGAGGAAGTTATTGGCGCTGGCGCCACCGTCTACGCGGAGAGCGCTGAGATCAATGCCAGAATCCTTCTCCATGGCTTCCAGAACGTCGTGTACCTGATAGGCCAGGGACTCTACCGTGGCACGCACCAGATGAGCTTTTCCTGCGCCTCTGGTAAGACCAAGGATAGCGCCTCTTGCATACTGATCCCAGTATGGTGCACCGAGACCTGTGAACGCAGGAACCACGTATACGCCGTTTGTGTCCGGCACTGACAGACAATATTTCTCAGAATCCGGGGAACTCTCCAGAATTCCCACTTCGTCTCTCAGCCACTGAATAGCAGCACCTGCTACGAAAACACTTCCCTCCAGGGCATATCCCGGTGTTCCGTCTGCTTTCACTGCAATGGTGGTAAGAAGTCCGTTCTTTGACTCTACTGCCTTATCTCCTGTATGCATAAGCATAAAGCAGCCGGTACCATATGTATTCTTTACATCACCTGACTCAAAGCAACACTGTCCGAAAAGAGCTGCCTGCTGGTCTCCTGCCGCCCCGGCAATTGGGATTCTTCCCCCGATCAGATTCTCATTGGTATAACCATAAATACAACTGCTTGGCTTCACTTCCGGCAGCATGCACTCTGGGATATCCAGGTATTCCAGAATCTCTTTATCCCATTTTCTCTCATGGATGTCAAAAAGCATGGTTCTGGAAGCGTTGGTGTAATCCGTCACATGAACTTTCCCTTTTGTCAATTTCCAGATCAGCCAGGTATCTACTGTTCCAAAGAGAAGTTCCCCATTCTTCGCACGCTCTCTGGCACCTTCTACATGATCCAGGATCCATTTCAGTTTCGTTCCGGAAAAATAGGCGTCCGGAATCAGACCGGTTTTCTTTCGAACCAACTCTGACATGCCGTCTTTTTCCATCTTCTCAATCATATCAGCTGTTCTGCGGCACTGCCATACAATTGCCGGATAAACCGGCTCTCCTGTCTTCTTATCCCACACAATCGTAGTCTCTCGCTGATTCGTGATTCCGATAGCGTGAATATCCTCTGCATCTACACTGATCTTACTCATGGCTTCTGTAGCCACTGAAATCTGGGAGGACCAGATTTCCTTCGGATCATGTTCCACCCAGCCTGGCTTCGGGTAATACTGTTTGTACTCTTTCTGTGCTACGCTGCACATATTTCCCTTTTTATCAAATAAAATACATCTGGAACTGGTAGTTCCCTGGTCCAATGCCATTATATATTTTCCCATAGTACACCTCGTTTACTTTGCTTGAATTATTTATATTATAGCCTATTTTCACATACAAGAAAATACCTTAACTTGTTATTTAATGTGTTGAAAGTTGTTAAAGGCGGACGCATTCGGGCAATGGTGATTGCTCACTCGCCGGCGCAACGCTCCAGCGAACTAACTGCTAACTGCGACTAAATCGTTCAGGAGAGCCTTCACGATTAAGTCTCCGTAAGCAGTGGATTTCGCCTACGCTAAAACCGCGCCTGAAATGGCTCGCTAGAGCAATCACCATTGCCCGAATGCTGTGTACTGGCTGGGACTTATTTGTGCGTAGGAACTTTCGACAGAGGGGGAGGGGGAGTGATTGGTTTCCCGATACTTTCTTGGCAATGATAGATTGGCAAAAAACAATAAAGTTGCGGGATACCAACTACTTCACCCCACCCCCGTTGTTGTCGTTACTGTTTCTTTCTTCCCTTTCCAGTAACCAGCGATTTTGCAATGTATATTCGCAAGCCGCGCATTTCAGGAGCGGTTTTAGTGGAGGCGAGATCCATGACTTACGGAGACTTAGGCGCGAAGGCTTTCCTGAGCGTCTTAGTCGTAGTTAGTCATTAGCTTGCCGGAACGTTGCGACGCGCGGCGGTGAATATACATTGTGAAATCGCGTCCGGGATAATGACCAACACATTAAATAGCAAAAACGCCAACCTGCAAATTTTCCCTTGCAGGCTGGCGCCGAAATTTCTTATATATAATTTATGCCAGTAAAGTCTTACCAATAAAGTAAACCAAAACCAGCGCACCAAGTACGATTCTGTACCATCCAAATGCCTTGAAATCATGTTTCTTGATATAGCCCATCAGGAACTTGATTGCCAGGATGGAAACTACAAACGCTACCACCATACCGATCACCAGGATCAGCACCTCTGTACCGGTAAATCCAAAACCGAATTTCACAATCTTCAGAAGGCTGGCTCCGAACATAACCGGGATTCCAAGGAAAAAGGTGAACTCAGCTGCAACGGTACGGGAAGTACCAACCAGGATTCCTCCAATGATGGTAGAACCAGATCTGGATGTACCAGGAATAACGGAAAGCACCTGAAAACAGCCGATGAGAAACGCCGTCTTGAAAGATAAATCTTCCAGACTTGTGCACTGCGGCTCTCTGCCTTTATTATAGTTTTCCACAATAATAAACAGAACACCGTAGACGATCAGTGCAATGGCAACAACCACATAGTTATTAAAATGTTCTTCAATGAAATCATCAAACGGAAGTGCGATCACAATGGTCGGCAGACATGCTACCACAATCTTAAACCACAGCACCCATTTCTCTTTATCGCAGAAGCGCTCCACAAAATTCAGGATCACCTGTGCCCATTTGGGCTTCTTCGCAATAGCCATCTGGGTTCTTCTTGGAAGCTTCTTTATGTAAAAAGGCCACAGCTTATTCCAATACAAAACAACAACTGCAAGGATGGCTCCAAGCTGGATCACAACCAGAAATACGTCCATAAAATCCTGTGAAACATTCAGATGAATAAATTCATCAACCAGGATCATATGCCCGGTGCTGCTGATAGGGAGCCACTCAGTAATTCCCTCAACAATACCCAGGAAAATTACCTTTAAAAGTTCGATAATATCCATTTCTACCCCTTTCTAACTTCAACAAAATGAGGACGGAGACCTGAACTTCTCCGTCCTCTTTAGTATATTACACAACTTTGCTTTCGTAAACTTGTATTTTGCATTTTTCGCAAAATTTAGCCTTTGTTTGTTACTGTTCACTGGTAACGTTCCGCGAGGCGTTTTTTGTGAACAAAGTTCACAGAAAACCCGAGAATTGCGGCGCGAAATCATGCGAATGCATGATTTCTGTGCATCGCGAAGCGCGTTACTGTGAACGGAGTGAACAGTAACCTTTGTTTAATGTCTTAGAGCGTGTTTATTACCTTCTTGCAATAGTCGCAATATCAATCAGGCTCAGCTTGTTAGCATCTGTGTTTTCCAGACTTGTTACCAGAGCCTCTGCAGTATCAAGGCTGGTAAGAACATTTACACCTGTCTCAATAGCATTACGTCTGATCACGAAACCATCCTTCTGATGCTCAACACCCTGGGATGGGATATCAATAACCACATCAATCTTATGACCAAGGATCAAGTCCATAAGGTTCGGTGCCGGCTGCTCCAGCTTGTTGGTACGGATCACCTTAACACCATGCTCTTTCAGAGTATTGGCAGTTCCTCTTGTGGCATAGATGCGGTATCCAAGTGCCTCAAATCTCTTAGCGATCGGTACAGCGTCCTCCTGCTCTTCCGGTCTTACAGTCATGATCATGTTCTTATACTTCGGCAGACGAATTCCAGCTCCAAGGAATGCTTTGTAAAGAGCCTCATTGAAGGTCTCTGCAATACCAAGGCACTCACCGGTAGATTTCATCTCCGGTCCAAGGCTGATATCAGCGCCGCGGATCTTCTCGAAGGAGAATACCGGCATCTTGATGGCAATGTGTTTTGCCTCTGGCTGAAGACCAGGCTCATAGCCCATATCTTTCAGTTTGTATCCAAGGATTACCTTGGTTGCCAGCGGTACAATCGGGATTCCGGTAACTTTGCTGATGTAAGGTACGGTACGGCTGGAACGTGGATTAACCTCGATTACATATACATCATCCCCAAGAACGATGAACTGGATATTGATCATACCCACTACATGAAGTGCTCTTGCAAGACGTCTGGTGTACTCTGCAATAGTCTCTTTGGCTTTCTCGCTGATGGTTCTTGCCGGATATACGGAAATACTGTCACCAGAGTGGATTCCGGCACGCTCAATATGCTCCATAATACCAGGAATCAGGATGTCCTCGCCATCGCAAACGGCATCAACCTCGATTTCTTTTCCCATCAGGTACTTGTCAACAAGAATCGGATGCTCCTGTGCAATCTGGTTGATCACACCAATGTACTCTTCCACATCCTCATCGCTTACAGCAATTCTCATGCCCTGTCCGCCAAGTACGTAGGAAGGACGAACCAGAACGGGATAGCCCAGCTCATTTGCTGCTTTCTTCGCTTCTTCTGCGGTAAATACAGTGTGTCCCTTCGGTCTCGGAATCTGACATTTCTCCAGGATTTCATCGAACAGCTCACGGTCCTCTGCAGCATCTACATTCTCAGCAGATGTTCCAAGGATCTTCACGCCCATCTTGGTAAGGGCTTCTGTCAGCTTGATGGCGGTCTGTCCACCGAACTGTACAACAGCTCCGTCCGGTTTCTCAATATTTACAATATTCTCAACATCTTCCGGTGTAAGAGGCTCGAAATACAGCTTGTCTGCAATATCGAAGTCTGTACTAACTGTCTCTGGGTTGTTGTTGATAATGATAGTTTCATATCCTTCTTTTGCAAAAGCCCAGGTACAGTGTACAGAGCAGAAGTCAAACTCAATACCCTGTCCAATACGGATCGGGCCGGAGCCAAGTACCAGGATCTTTTTCTTATCCGGTGTGGCAATTGCCTCATTCTCAGTGCCTTCATCACCATATACAGAATAGTAATATGGAGTTGCAGCTGCAAACTCTGCTGCACAGGTATCTACCATCTTATAAGCAGCCTTGATACCGTAATCTGCACGAAGATCTTTGATCTCTTCTTCTGTTTTGCCTGTAAGACGGGCAATGATGTAGTCCGGGAACTCCATACGTTTTGCTTCCAAAAGAAGCTCTTTGGTAAGTTTTCTGGTCTTCAGGGCATTTTCCATTCCAACAAGGATTGCCAGCTTGTCAATGAACCAGATGTCGATCTGGGTAATGTCATGAAGCATGGACTGCGGCATACCACGGCGGATTGCTTCTGCAATCTTCCAGATTCTGCGGTCGTCCACGATTGCCAGCTCATCCAGCAGTTCCTCATCTGTAAGCTGTGTAAAATCGTAAGACATCAGACTGTCAACATGCTGCTCCAGGGAACGGATTGCTTTCATAAGAGCACCCTCAAAGTTATGGCAGATACTCATAACCTCACCGGTAGCTTTCATCTGAGTGGTAAGGGTTCTCTTAGCTGTGATAAATTTATCAAATGGAAGTCTCGGGATCTTAACAACACAGTAGTCAAGCATCGGCTCGAAACTTGCGTATGTTTTTCCAGTGATGGCATTCGGAATCTCATCCAGTGTATATCCAAGTGCGATCTTCGCTGCAACCTTCGCGATCGGGTAACCAGTTGCCTTACTTGCAAGTGCAGAGGAACGGCTTACACGAGGGTTAACCTCAATAACACAGTATTCGAAGCTGTCTGGTTTCAGTGCGTACTGAACGTTACATCCGCCTGTGATTCCAAGCTCTGTGATAATGTTCAGGGCAGAGGTACGGAGCATCTGGTACTCTTTGTCTCCAAGAGTCTGGGACGGAGCAACTACGATGGAGTCTCCTGTGTGGACACCAACCGGGTCAATGTTCTCCATGTTGCAGACAGTGATGCAGTTTCCTGCGCTGTCACGCATTACCTCATACTCGATTTCTTTCCAGCCTGCGATACAGCGCTCTACCAGAACCTCTCCAACACGGGAAAGACGAAGACCATTCTCCAGGATCTCACGAAGCTCGTATTCATTGTGGGCAATTCCTCCGCCGCTTCCGCCAAGGGTGTAAGCAGGACGAAGAACAACCGGATAGCCAATGGTATTGGTAAATGCAAGACCATCCTCCACCGTGGTAACAACCTTGGAAGCTGCAACCGGCTCGCCGATTTTCTCCATGGTATCCTTAAATTCCTGACGATCTTCAGCTTTCTTAATGGTCTGGGCTGTAGTACCGATCAGTCTTACATTATGTTCTTTCAGGAAGCCTTTCTCATCCAGCTCCATGGCAAGGTTCAGACCTGCCTGACCGCCCAGGGTAGGAAGAACGCTGTCTGGCTTCTCTTTCAGGATCAGCTGCTCTACCACTTCTACGGTAAGAGGCTCAATGTAAACACGGTCTGCAATATCTTTATCTGTCATGATTGTAGCCGGATTGGAGTTCAGAAGAACAACCTCCAGACCTTCTTCTTTCAGGGAACGGCAGGCCTGTGTTCCTGCGTAGTCAAACTCTGCTGCCTGGCCGATGATGATCGGACCTGAACCAATAACAAGTACTTTTTTAATGTCTTTATTTCTTGGCATTATTTATTTCCTCCCATCATATCCATAAATCTGTCAAACAGGTAACTGGAATCCTGCGGTCCCGGGCATGCCTCCGGATGGAACTGTACAGTGAAAATATTCTTTCCAACGTATGCCATTCCTTCGTTTGTTCCGTCATTTACGTTTACAAATGCAGGATGAGCAATGTTTTTCTCCTCAAGGTCCTTGGCATCTACTACGTAGCCATGATTCTGGGAAGAGATGTAAACTCTGCCTGTTGTAAGGTCTTTTACCGGATGGTTTCCACCGCGGTGACCATATTTCATCTTATAGGTATCTCCGCCTGTTGCAAGTGCCATCAGCTGATGTCCAAGACAGATTGCAAAAATCGGAACATCGGAATCGTAAAGTTTCTTTACTTCTTTAATAATAGAAGTGCATTCTTTCGGGTCTCCAGGGCCATTGCTGAGCATGATTCCGTCTGGATGATCTCCAAGGATCTCCTCTGCCGGTGTAAGAGCCGGGTAAATAGTTACCTGACATCCGCGCTTATTCAGGGAACAGGCAATGTTGCGCTTTGCACCAAAATCCATAAGTGCAACCTTCGGACCATTTCCAGGAAGGATTTCTTTCTCACGGCAGGTTACTTTTTCCACTACTTTACCAGTTGTATATGCTTTTAACTTGGGGAGAATTGCGTTTAAGTCATAATTTTCATCCACTGTGATCATACCGTTCATGGTACCTTTCTCACGGAGGATCTTGGTAAGAGCTCTGGTGTCGATTCCTGCGATTCCAGGAATATCATGCTTGGTCAAGAAATGCTGAATGGTGTCAACGCTTCTGAAATTGCTTGGAACACGGGATAATTCACGTACGATAAATGCGTCGATCCACGGTCTGGTGGATTCCTGGTCATCATAACAGATTCCATAATTTCCTATTAATGGATAGGTCATGCATACCGCCTGTCCTGCGTAAGACGGGTCTGTCATTACTTCCAGATAACCGGTCATGGAAGTATTAAAAACAATCTCACTGATGACTTCCCTTGCAGAACCAATGCTGGTTCCTGTAAATACATGGCCATCTTCTAATATCAGAAATGCTTTCATACAATCTCCCTTTCTTATGTCATTTTCTTTCTTATTTTATCCTAAATCTTCAAGATTGTATCATAGCAAAATGCTTTTTTCAACAAAATATGAGCAAAAAAAAATTCTGTTGTGCTGAAAAAAATTGCACAACAGAAAAAAGCTACTGGATCCGAGTCTGAATAAAAGAGACATCCTGTGCCTCACAGCCAACCTTATACGCAACTCTGGTATTCGTAACAAAAGAAAAAAAATAATGCAGGAGATGGGACTTGAACCCACACGATCTTGCGACCACAGGCACCTGAAGCCTGCGCGTCTGCCAATTCCGCCACTCCTGCATTTCTTATGTTTCAATCGCTCTCTCGCGACTGCTTGATTATAATACAACACATTCAGTCAAATGTCAACACTAATTTTCAAAAAAATTTGAAAAATTTAAAAAATATATTTTTGTATCCTTTAGGATTCCGACAGAGATTTGTTCTTAGTCCATTTTGGTCTTTTTACCTATTCCAGGGGAACCGCAATTTATAATGAAATCAACCGTTATCCACCTGTGGCTGACGGCTGATACTATTTATACTTTTACACCAGAGAAATGAAATATGACGTACAAAAGAATCAGAGAGCTGCGGGAAGATCATGATCTGACACAGAAATACATGGCTCACTATCTCAATGTGATCCAGCGTACCTACTCACGTTATGAACGAGGGGAAAGAATCATTCCTCCTGATGTCTTATGCAAAATTGCAGACTTCTATAATGTAAGTGTAGATTATCTGCTGGAACGCACAGATACAAAGCAGCCTTATCCTCCCTCACTGCTCTCCAGAAAAACAAAAGACACCTAGCGCACTGTGCCAGGTGTCTTTTGTTTTCTGTCTCAGATTATTTTTTCCTATATGAAAATAAATTTCCTGCTGCCCACAGAATGGTACCTGCAGCAATACATACGTCAGACAGATTAAATACGATCTTACGAATTTCTTTGTTCTTCACATTCAGGCTCACATAATCTGTAACATATCCTTTATTTCGACGGTCTGTGTAGTTGGACATTCCACCACCCAGGATCATGGCAAGACCGGCTCTGCTAAGCTTATTTCCGCCGTGGAGAAGCTGGTGCCAGTATTCTCCTGCCACACAGCCCATACCGGCTGCTGCAAGCTCCTGACAATTCTCCCTGCCGATTTTCACCTTACCAAGAATCTTATCTTTATTGTGACAGTTCCGAAGGAGCAGTCTGCCTCCCAGCACTTCTTCTTTGCTTCCCTGAAGGCGGGTACTGTCAATATGTTCTTTTATCTTATAATCCAGCAGAAAGATTCCGCCGGCAATTGTTAGCGAAAGCATACATGCAGCCTCCTTATTTACCAGGAAAATCCTGACCACTTTTCTCAGTTTCTGTTGAGACCTTTTCTTCCTCTGTACCTGCCTCATTCTCTGCCTGCTTCTCTTCTGTCTCTTCTACAGGTTCTGCAGTCTCAGTGTCCACCACATCACCCTCAGCTTTCTCCGGTTCCGGAGTCGGGCATACAGAGCCACAATATGGACAAAAGGAGACACTTCTGTCTACAGATTTTCCACATGCCGGACAGATTTTCCGTCCCTTCATCTCCGCTGCTGCATCCTTATATCCGTCAATAATATCCAGATGCTGCTCAATCTCTTCGCAGAACCCTTTAAGAGCTTCTTCTACTTCTGCACCTTCTTTGTACTTCTCAAAGATCACATTTCCAATGTCTGCTTTCAGTTTCTGTACCATCTGCTCTTCACTGGAAATCTTGCTTCTGATCTTCTGCGCCTCATAAAGCTGACCGGCTTTTTTTCCAAGATCCTTGGTTGTCCTTGTAATTGTGTCACTTAACTCGTCAAAAAAATCGCGTGCCATAATACCATCTCCTTTTCATATAAAAAGTGTTGTAACTATTCAGTACTTTTACGGCTAAAAGCTGTCTCCTGAACAGCTGCAAAGTGATGAAACACCTGTTTCCCTGTCTACTGAGCCATCCCGATCAGGGGAATTTCCTGTCCGCGAAGCAGGATTCTCGGACCGCCTGTACCTTCAATATATTCTCTGGTAATGATCACCTGTCCAATACTGTCATCTTTCGGAATCTCATACATGATATCCAGCATATATTCCTCCAGAATGGCGCGAAGACCTCTGGCTCCAGTGTGCTTCTCCAGTGCCTTGGCCGCAATCGCGTGAAGCGCATCCTCCTCATAATCCAGCTTCACCTCATCCAGGGCAAGGAGCTTCTGATACTGTTTCAAAATTGCATTCTTCGGTTCCTTCAGGATCTGCACTAACATATCCTCATTCAGTCCGTCCAGTGTATATATAATCGGCAGACGTCCGATAAATTCCGGAATCATGCCAAATGCACGGATATCATCTACTGTTACCTTCTCCAGAATATGTGGATCATTGTCATATTTGTCCTTCAGGTCTGCGTAAAAGCCGATAGATGCCTGCTTATTCAGTCTCTCCTTGATAATATTCTCCAGATCCGGAAATGCCCCTCCACAGATAAACAGAATATTTCTGGTATTTACCGTTACCATAGGAACCATGGCATTTTTGCTGTTGGCTCCGACCGGCACCTCTACCTCGCTTCCCTCCAGAAGCTTCAAAAGTCCCTGCTGAACCGCTTCACCGCTTACATCACGCTGATTGGTGTTCTTTTTCTTGGCCAGCTTGTCAATCTCATCAATAAAGACAATCCCATGCTCTGCTTTCTCCACATCATTATCTGCTGCAGCAAGAAGCTTGGAGATCACACTCTCAATATCGTCACCAATATAGCCTGCCTCTGTAAGAGAAGTAGCATCTGCAATAGCCAGCGGCACGTCCAGAAGTCTGGCAAGAGTTTTTACCAGGTAGGTCTTTCCGCATCCGGTAGGTCCGATCATCAGCATATTGGACTTCTCTATCTCAATCTCATCCATAGTGTCTGTAGCCACACGCTTATAATGATTATAGACAGCAACAGACATTACTTTCTTGGCTCTCTCCTGACCAATTACATATTCGTCAAGGCTTGCCTTGATCTTATGTGGTGCCGGGATCTTCTTAAGATCAATCTCTGGCCTGGCATCTTCTTTTTTCTTCTTTACTTTCTTCGGACGAGGAATTGCATCCTGAATACTGCCAAGATTGATCATACTCACATTAGGCATATTAAGAAGATCGTTCAGATTCAGTCCGTTATTCATCTGCTGGGTCATGGTGTCAAAGCTTTTCTGCATACAATCATTACAGATATGTATATTGTTAGGAAGCTCGATCATTTTGCCTGCCTGGCTCTCCGGACGATGACAGAGAAAACAGAATTTCTCATAATCGCTGTCATCTTCGTGATCATCGTTCTTCTCTGTTATATCGCCATCGATGATTTCGTCTTTTTCATCGTCAAAATGTTCAGTCATATAATTATTTCCTTTCCTGCTGCTGTTATCAGGCTAACCAGCAGTCTTTCCTATCTTATGTAAAAATCATTTTTGTTTTCTTATTGTACCATACTTTTCTCTGATTTAGAAATTAACTTTTTATAAAATGTGAAAAGGGGAGCCTTATCAGCTCCCCTTGCATATTACTGATTACCATCCGGTCTTGCACTCAATGTAACAGTTACTGTCGATTCCTCATACTCTCCGTTATTTAACCGTGCCACCTCAATTTCGATTTCTTCACCAGCTGAATAATACTGAAGCTTATCGTTGATATCAGCCTTACTTGAAACCTTCTGGCCATCCAGCTTGGTAATAATATCACTTTTCTGGATTCCGGCATTATCTGCTGCCTCTCCCGGATACACATCCATAACAAATGCACCAGATGGCATATTATACATCTGGATCGCTTCTCTGGAAAGATCGGCGAATTTAACTCCCAGATAGCCAATCTGTGACTCATCTGAAACTTTATCCCTTGTCTTACGATTCATAAGTTCTTCCAGAATGGGCTGTGCCTTGGAAATCGGAATGGCATATCCGGTTCCCTCTATACTGCTTGATGCAATTTTGGCACAGTTAATTCCAATCAATTCTCCCTGCATATTTAAAAGGGCACCACCACTGTTGCCAGGATTGATTGCTGCATCTGTCTGGATCAGCTCCTCATAAGTATTGGAATCGGACTGAACAGTGCGATCCAGGGCACTTACCCAGCCAGATGTTACAGTCTGACCATAACCAAGTGCATTACCAATGGCAACCACCTGCTCACCAACAGCAAGATCATCCGAATTGCCAAGCTGGGCAATTTTAATCTGGCTCATGGTTTCTTCCGGAATGTCACTTTTTTCAACTGCAATCACCGCAAGGTCTGTATCCTCGTCAGTTCCTTTTATCTTTGCGGAAACTGCACCATCAATATTCAAGTCTCCATTTCCATTTATATAATTCTCAGTTTCCTGTTCTGCACTTACCACATCACTTCCGATAAAGCAGACACTCAGTGTAGTAGCGCCCTCCACTACATGATTGTTGGTAGCAATGAGAAGTTCATCATCATTCTCTCCGACAATAATACCAGAACCGCTTCCTGTACTGGGATATTCCATTCCATAGCCGAAAAAGCTGCGAATTTCCTGCATGCTTACTGAAGTGATTGCCACGACTGAGGGCATTGCAGCCTGGGCAACCCCTGCAACGGGACCTTTTTCATTTGCTACGATTTCTGCATTGATGCCTTCGCCTGCATCTGTGCTTTCTTCTGCCGTGGTACTGGCAGATGCTGAAGAAGTAAGTGTCTCTGCAGACCCTACTGCAGTCTGAGTTTCTTTCTTAAAATATTTATCCGACACCATATTCACTGCCTGAAATACCAGACCTGCCACCAGACCAAAAATCACAGCCAGCGTAATAGTATTTCCTGCTTTCCTTCCAAAACCGGAAGATGCTGCCTTATCATTATGAAGTCTGTGATGTCTTCCTTTCTTTTTTTCCTCAGGCTTCTTCTCCTGTTCATCAACCTGATAATGCGCATATCTGGGTTCCGAAGATTGGGACTCAAAACCGCTGTCTTTGGATGAATTTCCGGAAGTATCTGAATTATTGCTGGAAGCGTAATAATTTCCATTGTCTGTGCTTCCTGCACCATCTGAATTTCTGCTGCTGGTATATTTGTAATGATAAGTTACATTTTCATTCAATTCATCTTCGGGGGCCGCTGTCTGATCCGATGCAGCCGATCCGGATTCATCTGTATTCTCTGGCTGTTGGGAGCTGCCATCCGTTTTCTCTGGCTCCTGTCCCCAATTCCATTCATCACTCATTTTCTGCTCCCTTCTATGTTCATAAACAGTGCTGCTGTTCACGTTGGAATCTGCAGCATTCTGTAACATTTTCTTTTATTTATGATACAAGTTTAGCAAGCAATTGTGTTGAAAATGTGATAGATTCATTAAGAAAAGGTGACACGAAAAAAAGTGTCACCTTTCATAGCCACAGTCCCTGTTCACGAAGTGCATAACTGTAAAAACACTGAACAGTTACTCGTTTTTCCAATATTCACGGTTCATAGTACAAAACAGAATCACCTTTTTCGGCAGCTTTTTATATCTTTTTCCAAGAAAATATCCCATATATTTGAAGCCACTTTGCCCTGCCAGCTTGGGAACCAGCCAGATATGCCCTGTTTTTATAAGATAAGCCAGGCTCTTTTTCACAAGGCGAAGTCCCTCTCCCTCTGATGGTACTCCCTCAAAAATCTCCGGATGATCTGCCTGGGAAACACCCAGATCAAAATTCCGGTGAAACTGCTGTCTGCATGAATAATTGTGTGAATGGATCACACAGGCATCTGCAGCATAGGCAATTCCATATCCCCGCTTTGCCATAGTTCCTGCATAGATCATGTCTTCATTAAAAATAGCTTTTTTTACAAAACCGCCAATTTCCTCATAAATACTTTTCTTATAAGCTGCACACACATTGGAGCAAAAATAAGTTTTTATTCCATATATGCCAGTATCTTTTTCCCATTTTATAGAAGAAGTTTCCGGATAATTAAATCTTCTGGTGTATTTTTCCAGGTAAGCACAGTCCTCCCGAGCCAGCTGTCTTGCGTAGGCAGCTCCAACTTTGGAATTTTCCTGCAGTGGACGGATCAGATTTCCAATCAGATTTCTGTCTGCCGGAACTGCATCCTGAGTCATAAATACCATAATATCTGAATCAGACAGTCTTGCTCCCCGGCATCTGGTTCCACCGTGGTCAAAATCCGCCTTTTTTAAATGTACCACGTTCACTTTTGGAAATTTTTTCTCCCAGGCCGTGTTCCAGAATTTCTCTTCTGTATTCATAACAAGAATTTTTTCCACTGGATAATTCTGTGTGGAAAGAGAATCCAACAACTTCTCAAATTCTTTTCCCGGACGGTATGCAGGAATAATTACGTCAACTGTTTCCATAGTATCTCTCCTCTTTCAGGCTCTGCACAAATAAATATACTTTCGCAATATGGTAACACTGCTGGCAGAGCGCACATCCTTTTCGCGAAAAAGGGACCACTTCCTTTCGGATGGTCCCTTTAAATTTTCAATCATGGAATATTTATCTACTGATCAATATCCGCTTCCATCTTCGAAACCGCCATCGCCGGAGCTGTCTCCACTATAATCTCCGCCGCTGTAGTCTCCTCCATTATCGTAACTGCTGCCAGAATCACTTCCACTGTCATAACTGCCATCGCTATAATCGCCGCTATCGTCTCCACTATAATCGTTTCCGCTGTCATAGCTATTGTCGTAGCTGTTATCATAGCTGTTGTCGTAGCTGTTGTCGTAATCGCTTCCACCATAATCATTGTAATCATAGTTTCCGCTTCCGTCACCCTGCCATACAATATCAGAAGAATTTCCTGCTTCATTACTTGCAATCGGAGACTGGTCAACCAAGGTATCTGCACCGCCTACAAGCTCAATGATCCGGGCATTCGCCTCCACAATGTTCTGTGACGGCTGGTAATTCTCGTCAGCACCATACAGAAACTTATGAAGTTCCTTTACATTATCCTCCAGCGTGTCTGCAACAACCATGCTGGCCTTCTTCACATCCGCAAATTTGTACTTGGCTGGGAAACCGGTAGTATCTGCAATGTTATACCCCATCAGCGTCGGAATCAGGTTCAGAATCTCAGTCTTCGTGATGGATGTGGAAATCATAGGAAATACCTCGTCCATAATATTGAAAATGGTGGTAATTCCTGCTGCCTTTGCTTTGTCAACCATCATTCCGATCACACGGCGCTGACGCTCAGTACGTCCCATATCCATGCTTGCAGTGTAACGGATACGACAGTAAGAAACTGACTGTACACCATTCAGATGGTATGTTCCAAGGATTTCCTCCTCGTTCTCCGGCTTGGGATCCGGCAGTTCTACTGGCGTGTAGCTTTTGCCGGTCTCCTGGGAAGTTTCTATACAATAGTCATTCATAAACACCATTTCCGCATAGGAAAGAGGAATATCAAGACCGCCAAGTGCATCTATTGCAGCTACCATTGCATTAAAATTAACAGTTACGTAATCCGTAATTTTCAGGTCAAGCATGGTATTCAGCATGGAAATGGCCTGTTCCGGACCACCATATGCGTAAGCAGCATTTGCCTTGGTATAAGTATCATTTCCAATATCCAGAAGAGTATCACGATATACGGAAGCAAGCTTCACCTCTTTGGTATCATTATTAATACTTGCAATGATAATGGTATCACTGTTCTGTGCATCAAGCGCAGCATTCTTGGAACGCTGGTCGATTCCGAAAAGTGCATAAGTTGTATAGCCAGACATCTGTGGTGCTGTCACATTCGTAACAATCTTGCTCTCATCCAGCTGAGGTGTCTCAATCTTGTTCAATCTGGAATCAATCTGTCCATATACATACAATCCGCCAATAAACAGCAAAAGACAGATAATTTCCACAATAAACAAAGCAGTCCTCTTTTTTCTACCAGGTCTTGCCATTTTTCTTTCCTTTCTCAATACGCATTCTTATTAATGAATCCTTTAAAGATCGTCATAAACATTATCTTGATATCAAGCCCTACAGTCCAGTTCTCGATATAGTAAAGATCACACTCAATCCTCTTGCGGATGGAAGTGTCACCTCTGTATCCGTTTACCTGTGCCCATCCGGTCAGCCCGGGTCTTACCTGGTGCTTCACCATATATCTCGGAATCTCTTCACGAAACTTTTCCACAAAAAATGGTCTCTCAGGTCTTGGCCCTACCAGACTCATATCTCCCTTTAAAATATTAAAAAGCTGGGGAAGTTCATCAAGGCTGGTTCTTCGCATAAATCTGCCGATTGCTGTAACCCTGGGATCATTTTTTACTGTCCAGGCTTTCTTCTCCTCTGCCTCTGGCTGAATCTCCATAGAACGGAATTTATACATCCAGAAAGTCTGATTATGGAGACCCACACGTTCCTGACGGTAGATCAGCGGTCCAGGAGAAGTGAGCTTTATCAGCGCACATAGTACCAGCATGATCGGCGACGCCACAATGATTCCAATAATGGAGCCACAGATATCCATTATTCTTTTTATCATGGCATTAAAAGTATTACTAAGAGGAACATACCGGATATTGATCACCGGAAGTCCCAGAATATCCTCTGTATATGGTTTCGTAGGAATAATCTTATTATAATCCGGAATAAATTTTGTATGCACTCCTGATTTCTCACAAAGCGCTACAATCTCCTCCAGTCGGTAATATTCACTTAATCCCAGTGTAATCGCAATCTCGTCAAGCCTGTTCTCCGGCAGGATCACGTTTAGATTGGCAATTCTTCCGATCACCTTGACGCCTTTATACATGGTACCTGCAGTAATATTGTCATCCAGAATGCCTCTTACCACATATCCCCACTGAGGGTTCTGCTGAATGCGGTCAATATACTCTTCTGCTGCCCGGCTGTACCCAACCAGCACTACCTGTTTCTGGTTCAGTCCTTTCTTTCGCATTTTGCGCAGGCTGTAGAAAATGAACATTCTTGCTCCCCAGCTTGCCACAATGCAGATTCCATAAAACATATACAGTACAGAACGGGAAATATCGCCTTCTTCAATGGTATACAAAATAAATGTAGTGATCAGAATACCAAGAGAATTGGCTTTTACAATATTAGACAGCACAAGACGTCTTCCCTGCATCCGCATTGGTTCATACAGTGAAAACGCATGATACAGCAGAATATATGCCGGCAGGATAAATACCAGTGCAGACATATACTGCTGGAAGCTTCTGGCCCGGACAGCATTTGCTGCAAAAGGTCCGATAAATCTCAGCGCCCAGGCAAACATATAAGATAACGTAATTACACAGGCATCTATAACGACATGGAGCCGACTGAAGTTCTTCTGATTATCTTTAATCAATCTCTGCCACCTCTGCCCTTCTTCACATGTTGCCGGGTTTGTCACTCACAGCAACCTTCACAAACCTGTTCCTGCTGCGCGTTTCATCCACATCTTACGCTTTAGAGCGTGTTTGAAAAAGGCTTTCTGCAAGATGTGCGTCACAATTTGTGGGAGATTTTGTCCGGATGAGGGCGCCGTAGCGGGCTACGGCAACCGAATTCGGGCAAAATATACCGCAAAGTGGGGCGTGCAGATTGCGGGAATGCTTTTTCAAACAGGCTCTAAAGCCTTTTTCCAACACTCTCCGGTCTGTGACTTCCTCTATCTTATAATAGATAAAACAGAATTGCAATAAATTCTTCATACATTAACACGAAAAATAGTTACGAAATAATAACGAATCACTTCTGCACAAACTTTTTATACCATAAATCTGTAAATTATATTCCACCACAGTTCCAGCTGGATTCTGGCGTATCTTCCAAGATTTCTCATGTGGAACTTCACTTTTTTATTTCTATGACTGATCTGGAACCCATTTTTGATTCCTGCCACATACTCCCTGCCCATTCCCTTCTGGGAAAAAAACAGGATCTTCATGCCAAAGCCCGGCACCAGAAAAGGAAGATTCAAAATAATCTGAAGAACCGGCATATTTTTGTAGATCAGATAAATATTATTTCTTGAAGAATATCTGGTCTTAAACTGATTGTATCTGGATCCGCTTGTTCCGCTGCCTACATGATAGACCAGTGCAGCTGGCACATACCAGTTCTCATATCCAAAGATCCTGGCACGATAGCCCACATCAATATCTTCCAGATATGCAAAATGCTCTTCATCAAAATATCCGATTTTTTCAAAAACCTTCTTACGGTAAATAGCTGCGCCAGCGCATGAAGCAAATATCCGCCCCTCCTTCTCAAAGGAATGAATATCCTTTCCTTTGCCCCGGGCATATGCCCAGCCAAGAGCAGAATAATAATTTCCTGCATCATCCAGTTTATTCCGGTCATGATAACAGATCATCCTTGCACTGCAGGAAAAAGCCTTCTTATGACGCTTTATAGACGCCAGCATTTCTCCCACAAAATTCTTATCTACTTCTGTATCGTTATTCAAAAGGAGCACATAAGGTGTCCGTGATGCATAAATCCCCTCATTTACAGCTCTTGAAAAGCCGAAATTATCTGGAAGTTCCACAATGTGTACCCAGGGAAAATTCCCCATTACAAAGGCAACGCTTCCATCTGAAGATCCATTGTCCACCAGAATGGTCTCAAAATTCTGAAACTCCTGCTGCTCCAGGCTTGAAAGCACACCCTCCAGATATGCCATCCCATTATAATTGGGAATAATGACTGATACTTCCTGCATAATATCTCCTTAGTCTTCCTCCTTTTTGCCGGTCATGCCCGGAAGTGGTCTTAAAGAATAATTCCACTTGGTCAGGGAAAGATTCTTATTATAATTGGGATCACCGTTCTTCAGAATATCGATCCAGTTACATCTCATATATTCGATCTCCCGCTGGAAACGTCTGACTTTCATCTCATTGTTCTCTGCTCCACGAGTCTTGGATTCCATGTGGTAAAGCCTTGCATAGGGATCATAAACCACCAGATAACCTGCTTTCGTAGTCTTCAGACACAGATCCACATCGTTAAAAGCAACTGCAAGTTCTTCTGTGAAGCCACCCACTTTATCAAAAGCACTGCGCTTCATCATCATACAGGCTGCAGTTACAGCGCTCATATCCTGTAAAATAGACGCCTTGTGAAGATATCCGGTACGATCCGCAGGCATATCCACAAACATATGACCTGCAATTCCACCAATCCCGATCACACAGCCAGCGTGCTGGATGGTATTGTCCGGATAGATCAGTTTCACGCCTACTGCTCCCACTTCTCTTCGCTGACACACACCCAGCATTTCTCCCATCCAGTCCTCTGTAATGACCGTTACATCATTATTCAGAAAAAGGAGATATTCACCCCTGGCATTTTTGACCCCAAAGTTGTTGATCGCGGAATAGTTGAATTCCTTTTTCCAGCAGATCAGATGGATCCTGGGATCCTCTGAAATCTTCCTGTAATAATCAAAAATCTCATCTGTAGTGCTGTTATTCTCCACGATAATAATCTCATAATTGTCGTAGAGTGTGTTCTTCTTAATAGATTCCAGGCATTTCTCCAAAGTTTCCTTCTCGTCTTTATTGGGAATGATAATGGAAACAAGCGGATGTCCCTGTACCGGGTATTTCACTCTGTAAAATCCAAGATCTGGAGTATGGCTTACAGTGCCTTTTACTCCCGTCCTTTCAAGATGTGCCTCGATAGCACGTTTGCCAGCTTCAAAAGCGTACATCTTACTCGCAGGATTATCAGCAGTAGACGCCTTGTGGGTACGCCAATGATACAAAATCTCCGGTACATGTACCACTTCCCTGGCTTTTTCCACACATCGGAAAATAAAATCATAGTCCTGTGCTCCGTCAAATTCCCTGCGGAATCCGCCCACTTCTTCTACAAGCTGCCGCCGCACAACAAAAAAGTGACAGATATAGTTATTGGAACGAAGCAGATCAATATTAAAATCCGGCTTCAGGTGTGGCTGAAAATGCTCGTCCAGTTCAGCAGTCACCTTATCCTCATCTGTGTATACTGCATCCCCATGCTCATGCTGGTTCAGTGCATTCACAACCTCGTAAAGAGCATTTGGCGCAAGAAGATCATCATGATCCAGAAGCCCCACAAATTCTCCCTTTGCCATGGCAAATGCAGCATTGGTGTTCTCTGCAATTCCTTTATTCTCAGTAAGCTCCTGCCAGCGTACTCTCCTGTCCCTGCTGCTGTATTCTTCCAGCACTTTTCTCATAGACTGATCTTCCGGACTTCCATTGGCAATGCAAAGCTCCCAGTTCTCATAGGTCTGTGCTTCCAGTGAATCGATCATCTGCTGCAAAAATAATTCCGGAGTACGATAAGCCGGAACTACCACGCTGATAAGAGGTGCGTAAGCAAATTTTTTCTTTCTTTGTTTGTCAAGGACCGTCTGGTCCGGCACATATGCCGCGTACCAGGGACCATAAGGGATCTCCTCCGGCTCAAATCGCTCGTGCAGCCGTATCCAGAACTCCCTTGGACCATAATGCTTCAGATACAAAAGTCCCTTCTGGATCATGTAAGGAGATAATTTTTTGAAGAAACGAGACCACTGGATCCGTCCCTCTGATCCGTTTTTATCGCTCATATTAAAATCCTTTGCTTTTATAATGACCCTATTTTAACATTGAAGAAACAATTTTGCAAGGAAGCTGTAAAAGAAAGGTTGAATTGAACCACATTTTAGGATATGATTATATTTGTATTATATTTTTCTATTTTACAGGAAAAATATACTATATGTTATACTTGCAGCAGAATTGTATCTGCACTGTCAGAAAGAGTGTTACCATGTTGTTCACAGACAGCACTGCAGATACCCTTATTTTAATACAGGAGTTCATTATACTATGAAAAAGCGAAAGATAACCTCAGTTTTTCTGGCTCTTGGTCTTTTTGCATCTCTTCTTTTCCAGGTTCCCATATCTGCTGAAGAGGCAGACCAGAGTGCAGCAGTTGAAGCATCAGGTACCATATCTACCAATTCCATTTCCGGATGGCCCCAGGCTTCCGACATTTCTTCTGAAGCGGCTGTAGTCATGGAGAATACCACCAATACCATTCTCTATTCCAAGAATGCAGACGAAGTACTTTTCCCCGGAAGTACAGTCAAGATCATGACCTGTTTTCTGGCTCTTGAGAATACACAGCTCACAGATGAGGTTACCATGACCGCCACCGGAGTTTCCGGTGTCACAGACGGTGGTGCCAGTATTTCCTCACAGGTTGACGAGGTCTTCACTGTAGAGCAGTGCCTGTATGCCATTATGGTTGCCTCTGCCAATGATATTGCACTGCAGATTGCAGAGCATGTAGGCGGTTCTGTGGACGGCTTTGTCCAGCAGATGAATACCAGGGCACAGGAGCTTGGATGTACCAATACCGTATTCACGAATCCCACCGGACTTCCGGATGACAACCAGCACACTACAGCCCACGACATGGCGCTGATCATGCAGGCCGCCATCCAGAATGAGTCTTTCAGAACCATCGCAGCAGCCACCAGCTACACGATCCCTGCCACCAATAAAGCGGCAGCCCGTAACCTGACCAGCAAATTCACCATGACAGATACTGGCAGCACCGGATTTTACGAAGGATGTATCGGCGGTAAGGAAGGTTATACGGAAGCCTCCGGAAGTACACTGGTATGTGCAGCCCAGCGAAATGGCATGACTCTGATCAGCGTAGTCCTGAAAGGTGCTTCCGGTCAGACAGCTCCTGATGCAGCCTCTATTCTCAATTATGGATTCGATCAGTTTGTAACTTTATCCCTTGGAGACAGCGATTTCAGCATTATCTCCGGCGGTGATGTAGTAGTTCCAGCCGGCACCGGTGCCGATAGCCTTACCACAGAAGATTCCCAGAACGGCGACCAGATTGACCGCACCTACCTTTTTAACGGCACTTCTGTGGGATCTGCAGTCCTTGAAGTTGTTCAGTCTGATGATACTGCCTCCGTCCAGGAAGGTCAGCAGCACATGCAGGCGGCCAAGGACTACTCCGATAATCACACTGAAATTCCGTATTTTGTAATTGCCGGTGTATTCTTACTTCTTCTGATTCTTTTGATCTGGAGGATCGTGAAAATTGTAAAATCCTAATAAAAAACCCAGTCGGGACAGGGTATCTTCCTCTCCCGACTGGGTTTTTATGTTAGTTCTGCATCAAACTATTTCATCCTTCTTCTCATACGCCATCCTGAATGCACAATCTCCTCTCACAATACTCAGATTCGGATTGTAATACGGATCACCCTTTTTCAGAAAATCTCTGTAACGTTCCCGGAAATGATCCACCTCTTTCTGAAGACGCGCCTTCTTCTCCGGCGTATTCTCCAGTCCGCGTGACTTAGATTCATAATGGTACAGGCAGGCCTCCGGAGTAAATACAACCAATTTACCAAGTGCCCTTGCCCTAAGACAGAAGTCAATATCATTCAGTCCCACTGCAAAGCTTTCATCCAGCCCATGAAGTTCCTCAAAAACGCTTCGCTTCACCATCAGACAGGCGCCTGTTACTGCGCTCTCATCCTGTGTAGTTGCCAGTCTCCACAAATATCCTGTGGCATATCTGTCATATCCGGTAAGAATATGTCCTGCAAAACCTGCGATTCCTACCACGACACCAGCATGCTGAACCGTATTATCCGGGTAAAGGAGCTTGGCTCCTACAATGCCCACATCCTCTCTCTGGCAATAGCCCATCATGTTCTCCAGCCACTCTGGAGTAATAACCTCTGTATCATTATTCAACAGAAGTAAATAATCTCCATCCGCATATTTTGCACCAAAATTGTTGATTGCTGAATAGTTGAAGGGACCATCCCATGTAACCACTTTTGCCTGAGGATACCGCTTCTCAAGTTCCTCATAATAGTGGAAGGTCTCTTCCTTCTCACTGTTATTCTCAATTACTATAATCTGGATATTTTTCCAGGTGCTCCTCTCCAGAATGGAAGTCACACATTTATTCAGATCCTCTGTATGATCCTTATTCGGAATCAGAATTGATACCTTCGGGTCACCCTCTATAACAAAATGGGTTCTGAAAACGACCGGGCATCCAGTGTATTCCACCTCTGCCTTAATTCCCATGCGCTCATAATGCCCTGCAAGAGCCTTTTCTCCTGCGATCACTGCATATGGCTTGTCATCCGGATTGCCCGCTGTGGAACCCTCATGGCTTCTCCAGTGATACAGAATTTTGGGAATATGGCGGATCTTCTCACTGTCTGTATGCTCCGTGCAGCGAAGCAGAAAATCAAAGTCCTGAGAGCCGTCATATTCTGGTCTCAGAAGTCCTGTTCGGTCGAGAAGCGTTCTCTTTACAACTACCAGATGGCAGATATAATTTACGCAGCACAGATAATCAGGGTTAAAATCCGGCTTAAAATGAGGGAAAAGCCGATTTCCTCTTATATCAATAATATCCTCATCGGAATAAATAAGATCTGCATCCGGATGCTGTGAGATCTCCTTCGCCATCTGATAAAAAGCTTCCTCTGCCAGGGTATCATCATGATCTGCAAATGCAATATAATTTCCAGTGGCAATTCCAATAGCAGCATTTGTATTGTCTGAAATCTGCAGCTGTTTCTCATTGAAAACAACTTTGATCCTTGGATCCTTTTTCTGATACTCTTCCAGAATACTGCGGATCGGAGAATCTGCTCCGCTTCCATCTGAAAGGCAAAGTTCCCAGTTGCTGTATGTCTGCGCCAGCACAGAATCCACAAGAGCCTTCAAAAGATACTTATCCGTCTTATAGAGAGGAACCACAAGGCTAAACTTAATGTTTTCCTGAAAAACAGTCTTTCTCTGCTGATTCAGTTCTTTCTTAGTAACCCGGTTCTCCTTCAGCCAGGTCTGATAAAGACCGTCTCCCTTGCTCAACGCTTCCAGCTTGATCAGAGACTTCCGGATCACAGTATGAATACCATTAGAACGATAATTCTCCATTGCCTTTTTCGAATAAAGGCTGGCTTTTGCCTTAAAGCGTTCGCCCTTTGAAATACCAATCTGGTAGACTGCCTTTTTTCCGTTCTCATCCTTTGCAACAAGATAAGCCTTCTTTCCAGATACATTTTCTGCCTGGATATGGAATCCGCAATCCTTATTCACTTCGCATTCCCGAAACATTTCAGCCACGTCCATTCGGGTATTCCGCTTCAGGGTTATTTTCACAGGCTTTTTATTTTCGTCATATACCTGCAGGGAAACTGGTGTAGTTCCTACTGCCCAGCCGGCAAGTATAACCTTCTTCTGCTCTCTGACTATAGATTCCCCATCAACAAAAAGCTGAGGTTTTCCCTGTTTTCTCATAAGATCCGGGGTTTTCATCTTATACCAGAGGAAACGCTCCTTTCCGTTAACAGCGTACACCTCAAGTTTTTTGTAATTCTGCAGATTCTCAGGCAAGGTAACCAGTATCTCCACCCATTTGCCTCCTGGATTTTTCGTCTCCACAGCCCTCATAAATCCGGTCATCACAGTAATCAGGTTTACCTCAGAAGGAAGGCGGATACCATCCAGATAACACTCTATATCTGCTTCCTTTGAAACCCTTCCTGTGATCATATATTTACAATTATCATTCAAAAGAAACCGTTCTTTTTCAACCAGCATTACCTTTTGATTCATTCTACTTTCCTTTCTTTGCAGAAGATTCCCGACCATTTTTCAGACGGCCCACTGCTTCTCTCGCCCGCTCTCCAAGCACTCCTTTAAGACTGTGGCTTCTCACCTCAATGGCACAGATCTCATTCAGCATATCTTCTTTTGCCTCATCAATCTCCAGATTCAGTGTAAGATTCTTAGCACCTTCCGGAACCTCTATATCTACAATGCAGGGATCAAACCGTGAAAGGAAGGCCCAGCTGCCGCAGATTGTTCCATCGGGTGTCAGAACCCCTTCCAGGGAAGCAGGCATCCTATCAAAGCGGATTGCTGCAAGATGTACCGTACATGGATGATCACCTGGATCAATTCTTATAAACCTGCAGCTTTTCGGCAGATTCAAGGTACATTTTACCTTTCCAGCCATAATAGGCCTTTTTACAGAACTTGCTTCGGAATACATACCTCTTTGTTCTGCGAAATATACCTGCAGCGGTCCCAGATTACTCAGGGACAGATATTCCACCCCTGGAGTCATTGTGGCATACATCTCCCTCATAGGAACATGCGTGCCTGTGATATATACCTGAAAACCGCTTTCCATCCTGAAAAAACTGGTTCTCATCACTTCTGAAATACCAAATTTCTCATAAAGTCTGGATGCATTCAGCACTTCACGCACTTTATGCGTCTGTATATAGTAATGGATGATCCGATACAGTACAAATTCACAGGGAACAGGAAACTCAAATGTCCATTCATAGTCCAGAAGCGTATATGGACTGGTCATTACAACATTGTCACAGATCATATCAATATTCGTAACATCTGTACAGGTCAGTCCGCCAGGCATAGGCACATCACCGAAAACATTTTTGAATTCCTCAGTTATTGTGAACGGCTTTTTGCTGTGAAGCTTCTGTACATTTTCCAGATATTCTGTGAAAATTTTCTCAGCTTTTTCCTTTTCTCCCTTTCCCAGCAGATCATCCAGATATTCTGCAAGATTCTCCTGTTCCAAATACTCAAAATAAGCACAGTCTTCGCCTATCTCGCACTTGTTGCTCAGAAACGGAACTTCCCCATACATCTGATCAAGCTTCTGATTCCATTTTTTCATACGAAGAACGTGTTCTTTTCCTTCCGGATACAGCCATTTTTTCTCCAGCCATCTTTTCCCATCTTCTTCTGCAATGTCAGTGCGGATTGCGAAGGAACGGCTTCTTTCATTGGAATATTTACTGAAAATAATCTCTTTCATTTGTTTTCCTTCCTTTCCACGATCACCAGGAATGAATTGGAAAATTCCTGAAAAAGTCCTGCATCAGTGAGGGAATCGTATACTTTTCCCTCATTGAACAATTGTATTCTGTTACGGTCAAAATTGCAGAAATTATCCCGGAGCTCGCCTTTCTTCGGCAGACGCTTGTCTGAATAAATAGTCATCGGGAATTTATAATCCGGGTATGGATAATAGAAAGTGGTCCTAAATGCACCAGCCTGGTCAATAATATCAGACAGTTCCTTTCTGGAAAAAGTCCGAACACTTCTGGTATCCGGATAATTCTCCAGTCCTTCAAAATATTTTCCCACATGATCTTCGGTGCAGCCGGCCCAGTATTTCAGACCAAGCCTGTTCTCGATCGCGATCACGATTCTGCCTCCCGGTGCCAGATGGCGGGCAATGCGTCGGAGCATTTCCACATAAGGCTGTGCTGTCCCGATATAGCCCTGGGAATATTCAAACACACCGATCAAGGTAATGTAATCATATTTCTCAGTAAGGCTACTCTCCACATCCTGAAAATTTCCTACCATAATTTTCACATTATCACATTCGCGATTTCGATATGCATTGATGGTGCTGCGCATTTTTGACAGATCGATACAGGTGACACTTTTGGCTTTTCGCGCGAGAACTCCTGTGATCGGTCCACATCCGGACCCGATTTCCAGAACATTTTGTTCTTTTGTGATAGGAAGCCACTCCAGAATGTTCTGACGAATATGTGAAAAATGATAAAGGACCGGCCAGCTGTTTCGCTCATAGATCAACTGGTTTAGTTCCTTCTCCTGATAATTTTTCGCAATTTCCAGAAGTTCTTCTTCCACAGGACCATCGCTGTACAGATCCTCGCCTGGGTAATATTCATAATCTAATGTTACGTTTCCGATTTTTTCCTGCATATTTTATTATTCCTCTATCCACACTTTGGAATTCATATCGTAGAATCCAACTGTATTTTTGGAAGAAACCACAGTTATGTTGCATGCATCATATAAACGATGGAATACGGTAAAATCTCCATTCCGATAGCCGGTACAGCCAAAGGAGAGAAGATATTCCCCACCCTGCATATCCATTTTCTGTTCAAAAACCACTACACACTCATCCCCTGCGTCTGTGTGTTCCACATTCACACCTTCATACATAGTGTTGGTTCCTGTGATCTCAGTTCCCTGAATATTCTTGAACGTGAAAGCCATAATAGGCTGCTGAATGCTTTCATGAAAATGAATGCGCATTTTAATCTGAAATTTAGACCCCTTCTCGATCGTGTTGGTCTGAAGTCCCTTGGAATCCATTACAACGAAGTCTGTGATCTCAGCCTGTTTTTCCCCATACTCCAATGTGTTCGGGTTCACAAGAAATCCCTGTTTCCAGTCTTCTTTCTTTGTATCTGAGCCTTCTGCCTGTTTCACCGGATCCTGATGTACCAGAAGCTGCTTATACATGTCTACCATAGCTTTAGGCGTGCCCTCATCCAGCATAACACCCTGATTCAAAAGAATAACACGATCGCAGTATTTGGAAATGCTTCCCAGGTCGTGACTTACAAACAAAATGGTTTTGCCCTGTTTCTTAAATTCCTCGAACTTATGATAGCATTTCGCCTGAAAAAATACATCACCTACAGAAAGTGCTTCATCCACTACCAGGATCTCCGGATCTATGTTGATAGCCACAGCAAAGGCCAGGCGTACAAACATACCACTGGAGTAGGTCTTTACCGGCTGATGGATAAAGTCACCAATATCTGCAAAACTGAGGATTTCATCCAGCCTTGCGTTGATTTCTTCTTCTGAAAAGCCTAACATGGTACCATTCAGGAAAATATTTTCCATACCGGAATATTCCGGATTAAATCCGGCTCCCAGCTCCAGAAGAGCTGAAATTCTTCCATTTACGGTTACGGTTCCGGCTGTAGGAGCCAGTACACCGGTAATAATTTTCAGAATAGTGGATTTTCCGGAGCCGTTTGTTCCAATAATACCAACGCATTCTCCTTCTCCAATATCAAAACTAACATCCTTAAGTGCATAATGCTCTTTATACAGCTTCTTACGACTAAGCCCCAGAGAATCCTTCAGGCGGTCCAGTGGTCTGTTATAGAGCTTATACATCTTGGACAAATTTCTTATTTCAATGGCGTTTTTACTTTCCACGTTGTTTCCTTTCTTTTCTATCCGCTTTGTAACTGCTCAGTATCTCTACAGTTCTGTACTTCATCGAACATGCCTCATGAGCCGTTACCTTCCCTCTTCGCTGAATACATTTCGAGTCATAACTGCTTTTCTCCTTTTTACAGAACATCTGCAAAATGAACCCGAAGCCGTTTAAAGATCCAGTTTCCAAACAGGAAGCAGCAGATGGCAAATACCCAGAAATATAATGTCCAGACTGGTCTTTCGAAGAACCAGCGCTTGATGATAAATGCGTCACGATATCCTGATACAATATAAAATACAGGATTCAGCTGAAGAATTTTGTATAGAAGGCTGTTGGTACCGATCATGCTCTCTGACACCCACATAATAGGAGTCAGCCATACTCCAACCTGTAATCCGATACCAATAATCTGGTTCAGATCGCGGAAAAGGACTGCTATTGCACTGGTAGCATAACAAAGTCCCAGCACAAGGAAAAAGACGCATGCACTATAATACAATATCTGAAGGTAGTACCAGTCTGGAAATCTTCCGTTACATATATAAAGAATAATTGCCAGAAGTACAAAAAAGCCATGTACAAATAAAGCAGAAATTATTTTTACCACTGGAAGGACACTAATGTTGAATACTACCTTTTTTACAAGGTAATTGTATTCCAGAAGCGAATTGGTACCTCCGGAAAGAGCATCAGAAAAGAAAAACCAGGGCACAATACCAGCTACCAGATAAAGCACAAAAGGGACTCCCAGTTCATCTGTGTTGGACCGGAACCCCACTGAAAATACAAACCAGTATACCAGAATTGTTACCACCGGCTGAACGAAAGCCCAGAAGGTTCCAAAATAAGAACCTGCATATCGGGTCTTGAAATCATTTTTTGCCAGTTTCATAACCAGCCGGCGGTTTTTATATAAATCCGCCGGCAGGGAAAAAATAGACTTAAGCATTTACAGTCTCCTATCTGTTAAGTTCCTTAAAGCTGCCCCATTTCTGATCCTTGTCAGAGAAGATCAGCTCCATACCTTCCGGAATCGGCCACTGTACATTGATGTCCGGATCATTCCAGATCAGACCGCCCTCATCGTTTGGATGATAAAAATCGGAGCATTTATAAGTAAACTCAGCATTCTCAGAAAGAACCAGGAAGCCATGTGCAAATCCCTTCGGAATAAAAAACTGTTTCTTATTCTCTGCTGAAAGAACAACTCCGTACCATTTTCCATAAGTTTTGGAGCCCTCTCTTAAATCTACAGCCACATCAAACACTTCTCCGTTTACTACGCGGACAAGTTTGTCCTGTGGATAATGAAGCTGGAAATGGAGACCGCGAAGAACACCATAACGTGAGCTGGACTGATTATCCTGTACGAATTCTACGTCAATTCCTGCCTCTTTGAAGTCATTGTAATTGTAAGTCTCCATAAAATAACCTCTGGAATCTCCAAATACGGTTGGCTCAATTACTTTTAATCCTTCAATATCATCACAATTTGTTACTTTAATTTTTCCCATTTTCTTTTCTCCTTATTTATCTTTCATTTTATATTCAATCAAATTTACAGTCTTATCGACTTCTTGGAACGTGTTTGAAAAAGGTTTTCTGCAAGATGTGCGTCACAATTTGTGGGAGATCTTTCAAACACGCTCTAATATACATGATTCCGTCTGATAAATCAAGATTATTGGTTACTGTTCATCCGATCTGTACTGTTTGGTACATACACCATTTTTGTTAAATACGGAAACGAGTCCATCTGCACTGGTCAGGCTCACGTTCTGCGCACGTACTCCTGCGCCAGCACCCGTTCCGCGGTAGAAATAATATTTTTTTCCTTTGATAGTGTACCAGCCCTTATAAGCCTTTCCATTTTTTCCAAAATAATAAGTATTCTTCCTGCCATTCTCTGTGAGGGTGATAAACTTGTTCTTTGCACGGTAACCTTTACTTCCAAAATAGTAAATGCTGCCGTTGGCTGCTACATATTTGTAATTCTTTTCCATGGCAAAGGATGTAGTGCTGAAATAATAATATTTCCTGCCCACCTTGCGCATACCTGTCAGGGCTTTGCCATCTGCTCCGAAATAGTAGGTCTTGCCTTTCTTTGTCACAACTTTATTTTCTACACGTACACCGTTTTTGTCCACGTAATAAGCAGTGCCGTCTTTCTTGATCAGCTTGCTTTTATATAAGTGTCCGTCTACGGAACTAAAGCAGTAATACTTGCCATCAATTTCCAGCCAGCCTTTGGCCTTTTTATCATTTGTGTAGTAATATTTTCTGCCTTTAACAGTGGTCCAGCCATTCTTGTGAAGCTTGGGATCTGAATATAAAGGCTGTTTTGCAGGGGTATAGCCTTCCTGAGAATTCCATCTGGGAACAACCTTGGTTGTATAATCTACATAGCCAAAGTTCAGATCCACATTGTTCTCTTTGGGAACTCCACTGATCAGCTTCTTGGTACTGATCATACCTGAAACTTCATCACCAGCTGTGCACTGCCAGATGGTGTATTTGTATTTGCTGGCGCTCGGTGCAAGAATTGTATCTCCGTAGCTTGCAATCCAGACATCCAGACCGGAGCCTTCCAGAACGTTCCAGTCTACAAAATTATTATACCAATTCAGATTCATGTAGAGAATTGGTGTATATCCTGCCTTGCGGATCTCATCACAGAATGTGAGAGCAATCTGGGAAATTTCCTTTCTGGTCAAGGTTCCCAATGTAGCTTCATCTTCCAGGTCAAAAGCTACCGGATAGGAAACCTTATGTCCCTGCATCTGACGAATAGCCAGCTGCGCTTCAGCAAGTGCTTCTTTGTTTGTCTTGGCAAGACTGTATACATAAGTTCCCACCGGCACATCTGCTGCTTCTGCCTCAGTCATATTATAGGCATAATAATCATCCAGATGTCTGGTTCCATAGGAAATACGCACAAAGGCAAAATCCAGATCTTTCTTGGCTTCCTTCCAATTGATCTTTCCCTGCCATTCTGAGACATCCATACCTCTGGTAATGGCTCCTTCTACTTTCTTTCCACTTCCATTGTAGCAGACTCCGTCAATTTTGTGCCATGCCTTTGAGCTTGTCTTGGAAGAGGAATCTCCTACACTTGGTGCCAGATGCGCATCTGGTGAAACATTTTCAATATTATATGGCTTATTTCCTGCATTGGCACTTACATCTGCAGTTGGTCCTGCAATTATTGCAGTTCCAAGCATAGCTGTAAATAAACCGGCAGACAGCCATTTTTTCCATTTTCCCATATCTCCTCCTGATAAACAGTTTCAGGTTACGTTCCTTACCGGACCAGTAGTGTTTACCGTTTTCCCTTATTCGCTTGTTTCTTACAAGATGTTAAAAATGTGTTACTTTGTTATTATACAGTTTCCATTTTCAAATTTCAATGTTATTCTCCAAAACAGTAAAAAGGTGCCTTAAAATCATCAAATCTGATAATTTTAAGACACTCTTTTTGGCTTTTTATGTCGTTTTTTTTATCAACAAATATCTTTCAGAGTAAGCTATTAAGCTGCTGGATCGGTCGGATCGTAGTATCCGCCATTCTTAATTCCCTTCAGCGGTGTAATTGCGCGACGTCCCAGCGGTCCTTTGAATACTTCGTCAGACTTATAGGTTCCATCGAAAATATAAATGGTGGAACCATTGCAGTTCTCATATACCCATTTTGCATCGGCAACACAGGTACGGATACAGCCATGGGAAGCCGGGCTTCCAAGCTTAAGATATGCACTAACCGGCAAATTATAGCTGTTTGCTGAGCCGCATGCAATAGAGTGGACGAAAATTCCGCCCTGACCAGCACCATCTACATGAGTACCATACTGTCCCCAGGACGGTCCCATAAGCGCCTGCCATCTGCTGTATCTTGTCAGTTTATATCTGCCTGTCGGAGTATCTGTTCCAGGATTGCCTACTGAAACACGAATGGTCTTAACCGGAATTGTACGGTTCGCATCTGCATAAATTGTCATAACACCATTTACACGATCCACTTCAACTGTATATCCTGATTTGTAAATATTTGTCACGTCATTGATTCTGTAACCATTCTTATCAAAGTAATACAGCTTGCCATCAATCCACTTGGATTCATTTTGCACAAAGCCCTTCTTATCCGGGTTAATGTAACGAACCAGATTCTGGGAATTGTCTACAACCACCCAGCCTGTAGTGAACTTACCAGTAGCATCTACATATCCATATTTTTTGCCTTTCTTCACGAATGCATTCTTCACAAGACTCATATTCTTGAAGTAATACCAGTTTCCATCAATCTTCTGCCATCCGCTCTTGCGAAGTACACCTTTAGAGTCTGCAAAATATGTTTTTTTCTTGTAAACAAACATTTCATTCTTAACCATCTGGCCATTTCTTGTATTAGATGTAGATGGTTTAAAGAAATAACTCTTGCCATTGATCACGGTAACTCCGCTGGCAAGTCTTCCGTCAGCTTTGAAATAATATCCGTTTCTCAGTGTATTGGCATAATGCTTTCCTTTTTTATTGAACAGGAACCAGCCATAGAATTTCCCCTTAGAGGTGGTTACTTTCTGCCATCCGGTTTTCTTCACGATCCGGCCAGCAGTAGAACCAAAATAGTACATTCTGTTTCCAGCCCCAGGACAGCGATGCCATACCTTTTTCCAGGTTGCTCTTGCACCAGTTTCTGTTACATAATATTGTTTCTTTTTATAAGTGACAATACGATTCTTATAAATACAGCCATTCTTATCTGTCAGATAATATTTGCCATCTGTGGCTTTCTTCATAGTCTTCTTAAGAAGATAGCCATTCTTATCGATCAGATAGGAATTTTCCGCATCTTTATGTCCGTCAAGATCTGTTACAATAACGCCATGAACCATAAGCTGTCCAATCTTACTGCTGTCCAGCTCACCGGAATCATAATATTTCCACTGCTCACCGGCTGTTCCTACAAAACTCTTCCATCCATCACGGTACATCTTTCCTGGAATTTCCTGATCTGTTTCTGCTGGCTGGAAGTAGTACTGTGCAGCTACTCCGTTTACTGTCAGAGTAACATCCCCTGTACGTGGTGTTCCATTCTCATCCAGACAATAATACTCATCATTGATCTTATAATATCCTGTATATGTATTATTTGCCTTGGCGGCTTCATCCAGCTGTGCAGTGGTTAATGTCTTACCATCTGCGCCATAATAATGGAAGTTTCTGCTTTCTTTGTTCCACAGCCAGTAATCCTTCTTCATCTGACCAAGTGTGGTCTTCCACGGAACCAGTGCAGCACCCTGTCCATTATATTCTGTATATGCCTGTGCACTATCGGAAGCTGTAAAATAGAATTCACCAACAGCCCCATTTGCACTCTCCGTTCCAGCTAAAGTCTTAATGCCAGTAACCAGAAATCCATTGGCATCAAACAGATAACTTCCTGTATGAACTGCTCCAGCCTCGTTTCTTGTAGTAATCTCTACAATTCCATCTGCCGCAGTATAATATTCAGCCTGAGCAGTTGTTCCTTCAGCCTCTACACTTTCCGTACCTGCTGCTTCGCCATCCTCCTGGACTTCATCAAAAGCCTGAATCTCATCAGAACCAGCCACATTCTGAGCCTCAGCAGCTGCACTTACAGCTGATTTCTTCTTGCGAAGCTTAAAACCATCAGCTGTCTGCTCCCATTCTTTCCAGTCAAATACTCCGTCTGAATTATCTGCCTGTACTTCCTGAGTCCCATCCAATGTGCCTTCAGGAACAGCTTCAAATCCATCTACCGGAGCAGTACTTCCATTCTCCTCCACTGTTTCACCTGAAGTAAAGCCATCGGAAAAACCATCTGTACTTTCTCCTGAATTTTCACTGTCTGTATGTTCTTCCTTGTCCTGGCTTTCCTGTGCCTGCTGCTCCTCAGCTGCTGCCGTATCCGCAGGTGCCTCTGTATCCTCAGACGGCTGTACTGCTTCTGCTCCGTCTTCTGTTTGCACATCTGCTGCCTGTTCAGATGTAAATCCAGATTCAAATCCGCTATCCAAAGCTGCGGCTGGAACTTCCAGACCCATGGACACACTTAACATAATCCCTAAAACTGCGGCTGCTACTCTCTTTTTCACTTTTATGCCTCCCTATTGTAACGTTGTAAATCTTATTCTCCTAAACCATTGTTGATAACAGTTACAAGATTTCTTAAAGCCTCTGTTTCGTCCTCGCCTTCGCAAAATATAGTAATCTCATCACCACATTTCACACACGCGCCCAGAACACTGAGCACGCTTTTGGCATTGGCAGACCCCTGACCATACTGAAATGTTATAAGAGATTTATATTTCATAGCTTCCTTACAAAGAATGCCTGCCGGTCGTAAATGAAGGCCGGAAGGATTGTTCACCCTTACTTTCTCACTTACCATAGTTTCTCTCCCTTATTGCTGCTGTTCTCTGGATCCATGGCAATATATTTCGCCAAACGTTATCCGTAAACAACAGCTCATTCATTATTAGTATCTGAATTGGAAACTTCTGATATAGTCACATCTGCAACCACATCATCCAGAAGTTCAAATCCCTTAGGCAGCTTCACAGTCACAGGGATCTGATAGCTTCCTACTTCCATATCCTTCAGATCAACAGAAGCTTTCACTTCGTCAAGATTAAAGTCATCAAGCTCTCCAGCTGTTGCTTTCACGCGGATTTCAATCTTATCTGTTCCAAATGTTACCAGAAGATTATCAGCAAGGTTATCTACCGTAACCTGATTGGAGGGAAGACCATATGAATGACTTCCAATAGGTAAAATACTTACCTTCACCCAAACGTCCTCACTGGTTCCGCTTGTCAGCTTCACATCCTCAGGAAGCACATCTTTCAGACTGACTTTCTTCTCAATATCAGTTGTCTCTCCTGTAATATCAATATCAGTACCGCCTATCCAGATCGTGTTGTCATTCTGCTTCAGAGTCTCCAATGCCTCATCTGTTCCCGCAATACTTACAGTATCCGGAACAGTAGTCACACTCTCCACCTGATAGCCATCTGCCGGCACACCTACATAGTCCGCACCAATATTAACGCCTGTGCGAATCTTCCAAAATTTAGTTGTAACAACAACTTTGGTATTATCTATGGTGAGATAAGCCATTCTTCCGGCAAGACTGTCCTGATTCTTATCAATAATATTCAGTTCTGCCTCTTCGGAAAAATCCTTTGTTCGGCCATCAACATCAACGGTCGCATTTACTTTATCAATTTTATTCACAAGAGATTTCGGACCTGTAATTTTAACTTTCTCCGGACTTGCAGTCTGGGAACCAACCTCGTAGCCCTTGCCCGGCTGGCTGGAACCGTAATTTACATTAACCAGAAACTCCTGTGTTACTTTTTCTTCCAGTCTGACACTGAGATACTGTGGTGTCACTTTAATATTCTCGGGGCTGATTCCTGGACAGGAGGCAGTGATCGGAACCATAACCGGATCTGTATCAAGGCTTCCTGCCTGCTGCAGATCTGCCGTCAATGTTATATTGGTCTGAGTAATCCTGGAAAGAAGTCTTCTCTCTCCTGTGATTGTAACCCTTATAGGATCCGGATCATCATCCTGCATACACATCATGTTGGCACTATCCACATAAGCCGTATTCTGAAGTTCTACATTTTCTCCGGCAATGGTGATACTTTTACTGGATACCGGATTGTCCACATTTACCACAATAAACCAGATCAGAAATCCAATGAAAACAGACATGATCTTCAAGGTAAAATTCCTAGTCAGCTTTGTCTTCTTCATGTCTCATTCTTCCTTTCAACAGATGACGCAGTTTACTGTTAGTTACAACCTTTTTATTCTGAGCCTTGATCAATGCAGATCTCAGTTCAGCACTGGTAAGACCTCTGCTGAGCTGTCCGTTCTGGGCCATGGACACCTGCCCGGTTTCTTCTGAAACAATAATTGTCAGGGAATCACTTACTTCACTAATTCCCACACCAGCTCTGTGTCTGGTTCCAAGCTGTTTGCTCAGCTCCATATTATCGGAAAGAGGCAGATAACAGGTAGCTGCTACAATTCGATTGCCACGCACCAGGACAGCGCCATCATGGAGTGGTGTATTATGTTCAAAAATATTGATCAGGAGCTGACTTGTAAGAACTGCATCCACATTGATTCCTGTGCGCTCATATTCACTTAAGCGGATATTCTGCTCAATGACGATCAATGCGCCAGTTCTTACTTCTCCCATGTCAAAACATGCCTTCACAAGCTCATTGATTGTTTTATCTGTAAACCTTTCCTGTACCTCTTTGCCGGCATCCAAAGGGAAAATAGAAGCCATAAACTTCTTCTGTCCCAGCTGCTCCAGCATTTTCCGAAGTTCTGGCTGGAAAATAACAACAACACTGGTAAGAAGTATAGTAGAAAGATTCTTAATGATCCAGAGGATCGTATTCATTTTCAACACATATGCAAATAAAATAAAAAGGAGTACTATCAGAATTCCCTTCAACAGAGTATAAGCGCGAGTAAACTTGATCCACACCATAAACTGATAGATAAAGAAGGAAATCAGGGCAATCTCCAGTATGTCTGTTACTCCCAGACTGGGCAGGGAGAGTTTTGACAAATATCCTGATAATCTGACTGCCATATCCTGCATAGTGTACTCCTTTCTTTGTTACCATTCACTGCCAAGCAGTAACCTTAAAGATCTTTAAGAGATTCTTCAAGCTTTTTTTCAAAATCAATATCCTTAGCAGCAGGTTTCTCTGCCTGTCTTGGCTTTCTGTCTGCTGCTGGAGAAGCTTTCTTTCTTTTAGGCTTCTCATCCTGTCGGAAGATTGGATTGGCATAAGTACCAGAGTTGTCCTCTGCCTTGCGCTCTTCACGAACAGGTTCTGCATTTATTTTCTTAATACTTCTCTCGGAAGTTGCAACAGAAGCCTTGGGAACTGCTTTTACATAATAGAAGTACTCATCATCCTCATACTCCAGACGCTCTGCACGGCTGTAATCTCCTCCAAATGCAAAGAACTCAAGCACAAGTGCCAGGAGAACAGCTGCAATCGTACAGATCAGAAGCGGAACCATTGCAACAGTTGCATTCAGGTTCATTCCAAAACTTCCAACAAGCATTATAAACACATAGGCAACACCGCCTGTAATAATCGATATCCTCCATGCATGATCAAAAGAGCGGGTACGGATCAGATGTACCAGAAGGATAACTGCTACAAAAGCAACAACTGCAATCCACATTCCCCAGTTCTGTACCAGACCGTCAGCCATGATCTGCAGCTTATCTGTCATCTCCAGATCCGGATTCACAAGAATTGTTGACTGTGATCTTAAAAAACGGATAAAATAATACATAACCACACCGCAGCCAGCCGGAATTGCAGATAAACTGCTCTCCATAAGTCCGCTTCCAATAGGAAGTAATGCCGGAAGGCTGAATGCAAAGGAAAGCGGTGTAAATACAAATGTTACATTCTGTTCACCACTGAACCTCAGGAAAAAGATCATCATCAGAAGGATCAGAACAAGCATAAATGCCGCAATTTCAATTCCAAGTGCATAACAGTGAACAAGGATCAGCACAAAACCAATATACATCATAGCGGAAGACGGCAAAATGGAACAGATCAATGCCAGGATCAGTACTAAAAATACATTATTCAGGCGAGACATATATCCCATATTCGCATTGATCCACAGGAAATAAACCAGTGCAAGAACAAACTTCATTACAGGCAGGATATACATTTCATACTGTCCGTATATTTCTTTTATTTTCTGCTTTAACTCAAGTAATGCTGTCATTTTCTATATCCTCCTGACATTTCACGTCCTGCGAATTTCTTTTCTTCACGAGTATAGATTTTCTCTAATTTCGTCAGCTGAGTGTAATACTGTTTTACACTCTTCTTCGCCTTATGGTACTTCACAGTGTACTGGATATATGTCAGCACAGAATATAATACCAATATCCCTATATATCCCCCCAGGACTACAACTCCAAGAGAGATCAGATCCATCTTGTGCACATTATCCAGCAGATATTCCAAATTATACGCTGCAATCACAGCCAGTATCAATCCATATCCAATTGTTACAAGAAAGAAATTCTTAATCAGCGCCAGACCAATATAGTCACTCCTGTAGTACTTGCTTACTGGAAGATACTTTCTGCCTTCCTGTTTCTCATATACAGCAAGCCGGTCCATTATCTTTACTTTTTCTTCGTTTATCATAAATGGCTCCTTATGCGTTTCTTTTAAAGCTGAAAAGCTATACTCATACAGGATGATTGTATCATATATCCCATGCCATGAAAAGCATTTTTTTACCTGTTGTTTCCAATACACAGCGTGAGAAAATATACATGGGATGCTCCCTTTTCCAGCAGAAGCTTTGCCAGCACATCCATGGTACTTCCAGTAGTATATACATCATCAATAAGCAAGATACGCATTCCTGCAGGATTTCCTACAACCTGAAAAGCTTTTTGAAGATTCTTCTTTCTTTCAGCCGCATCCAGTTTTTTCTGTGATCGGGTAGCATGGCACTTTTTTAGAATAGCAGTATCTACAGGAATCCCAGCATAACGGGACAGTTCTTTCGCCAGAAGTTCAGCTTGATTAAACCCTCTTATGCGCTGCTTTCTTCTATGAAGCGGAACCGGAATGATTATCTGCGGCTTCCATAATGCAAGCATATCTTTTCCGTAGATATACAATGCTTTTCCATAAAAGCGGCTGTATTCCTGACAACCAAAATATTTATATTTCATTATAGAGTATCTCATCCGGTCATCATAGAGAAAAATCCCGCGTCCCTGGTCAAAAGCGCCTGGATGGGCGCCGCAGTCCCTGCAGTATTCTTCATCTCCATTTACCGGTTTTCCGCATTTGTAACACCGTGGCCCCGATACAGGTCTTAAATCTCCGGCACAGTCCAGACAGATCAACTGATGGCTGTTCCTAAGAATCCTGTGACACAGAGGACACCGTCTTGGATACAACAGATCCAGAAAGTTCCTGTATCCTTGCCCAAAGAGAGCTGTAACGTTTCTGCTGCTTCTCATTGCGGATCATCTCCCCGAAAGTCTCCTCACTTCCAACTACAGTAACACATTTCCGGGCTCTTGTAACACCTGTATACAAAAGATTGCGGTTCATCAGCATCTTGGGGCCAGAAAGGAGCGGCAGAATAACTGCCGGATATTCTGAGCCCTGGGATTTATGTATGGTTATAGCATAGGCAAGTTCCAATTCTTCCAGCTGCTTAAAAGAATAGTCAGCGAAACGGCCATCCTCAAATTCCACAGTGGCAGTCTCTGCAAATTCATTGATTTCCTTCAGAATGCCAGTATCTCCATTAAATACGCCCACCCCTTCTTCTACAGGAATTCCGTATTTCCCCCGGACTTCCCATTCCAGCTGATAGTTGTTCCGAATCTGCATAACCTTGTCTCCCTCACGGAAAAGCCGGTCTCCAATTTCTTTCTCTTTTTTACCTGATTCTGGTGGATTCAGGTATCTCTGTAAGATCTGGTTCATCCTCTCTACGCCCAGAAGCCCCTTTCGCATTGGAGTCAGAACCTGTATTTCAAAAGGTCTTGCATCCACATACTTCGGCAGTTTCTCCTGAATCAGTGCGATGACCACGCGGATAATAATATCGGCATCATATCTCTTCAGGAAAAAGAAATCGCGGCTTTTGTTATCAAGGGAAACCTGCTCTCCGTTATGGATCTTGTGTGCATTTACTACAATATCACTGTGAGAGGCCTGCCTGAAAATTTTCTTCAGTTCTACTACTGGAAAAACGCCGCTTTGAATAATATCCCGCAGCACATTTCCAGGACCTACACTTGGCAGCTGGTTCTCATCTCCTACCAGAATGATCCTGGTTCCCGCAGTCACCGCAAGAAGCAGTGAATGCATAAGAAAAATATCCACCATAGACATCTCATCAATAATAATTACATCTGTATCCAGCGGATTCTCTGCATTCCGTTCAAAATGAACACCCTGAGACTCTCTGCCATCCTCATCCGGCACACCGTTCAATTCCAGAAGCCGATGTATTGTCTGTGCTTCATAACCTGTAGCTTCTGTCATTCGCTTGGCTGCGCGTCCTGTAGGTGCTGCCAGACGAAGAGTTGCGCCTTCGCCCTCGAAAAAACGAATAATTGCATTGATCGTGGTAGTTTTACCGGTACCTGGTCCTCCTGTAAGTACAAAAAGGCCATTTCCAGCAGCCTCTACAACAGCCTTCTTCTGCATTTCCTCCAAAACAGTACCTGTTTCTTTCTCAATCTGGGCAATTCTTCGCTCCATCATCTGCTCATTCTGTGGATAACGGATATTTAATTCAGTGAGCATTCTTGCTGTATTCAGTTCCAAGCGGTAATACTGGCTTGGATAAACCAGTACCTCTCTGTCATTCTCTTTTAAAACAACATTCCGGTCAATTGCCATATCCATCAGATGTTTCTCCATATAAGAAACATCTACCTGAAGCAGCTGGGAAGCTCTGTCAAACAGTTCGTCCTTCGGAAGATATACATGTCCTTCCCCTGAAGCTTGGAGAAGAGTATACATCATACCGCTGCGGATCCTGTAATCTGAATCTGCATGTATACCAATACGTGACGCAATGGTGTCTGCAATTTTAAAGCCAACTCCCGAGATATCATCTGCCAGACGATAGGGATTCTCCTGAAGCACACTGTATACGGACTGACCATATTTCTGATATATCTTTGCTCCAAGATTCAGGGAAATGCCATATTTCTGCAGAAACATCATGGCTTTTCGCATATCTGCCTTCTCAGTCACCTGTACTGCAATCTCTCTGGCTTTCTTCTCACTGATTCCCTTGACTTCCGCCAGCCTTTCCGGTTCTTCTTCCACTATTCTAAGGGTATCCTCGCCAAAACACCGCACAATTCTGGCAGCAAGTGCTGCACCTACCCCTTTAATCGCTCCGGAACCCAGATAACGTTCCATAGCCTGGGTGTCCTCTGGTGCCTTTTCCGCATAAGACTGGATATTAAATTGTCTGCCGTATATATGATGCTGGGAAAACTGTCCCTCAGCTTCAATGGTCACACCCTGTGTAACGTCAGGAAATGTTCCTACACAAGTCAGCTCTTCCTCTGAATCCGCGGTCTTAAGAACCATAACTGTATATCCATTTTCATCATTACGGAATATGACATGATCTATATAGCCTGTAACTTTCTCACTCATTTGTTCTTCTCCTGCCGCCAGCACTAACCAAAGGGCACTGCCGGAGTGTGTTTGAAAAATCATTCCCGCAATCTGCACGCCCCACTTTGCAGAAAGCCTTTTTCAAACACACTCTAGAACGCAGTACCCTTTTCATTATAGTTTACATAATATTTTATCTTTTGCAAAACAGAATAGCCAAATTATATGTTACTGTTTACGCTTTTCAAAGCAATCAGATTATTCTTCCATCCTGGTAATTACTTCCGCATATTTACCGGTTCCCACCACAACCGCAGACATAGCATCCTGCACAGTCAGAGTGCTTACGCCGGTCTTCTGCTCAATGAGGGTGTCCATTCCATGGAGCAATGCTCCGCCACCTGTGAGAACAATTCCTCTGTCTACAATATCTGCAGCCAGTTCCGGCGGAGTTTTCTCAAGCACTCCGTGCACAGTCTCCACAATCTGATTGGTAGCATCCCTCAATGCAATACGGATTTCTTCTGAAGTCAGAGTTACAACCTTGGGAAGTCCGGTGATCACATTTCTGCCTTTTACCTCCAGCATCCGCGGAGATGCTTCCTGGCAGGCAGTTCCGATTTTTATTTTTATGTTCTCAGCGGCCTCTTCCCCAATAAAAAGGCTGTGATTTTTTCTCACATAGCTCATGATTGCCTGGTCGAAATTATCTCCGGCAACCTTTACGGAAGCAGACACAACAGAGCCAGCCATGGAAATCACGGCAACATCAGTGGTTCCGCCTCCTATATCCACGATCAGATTACCAAAAGGCTTCGTCACATCTACTCCGGCACCAATTGCAGCTGCAATCGGCTCTTCCACAAGAAACACTTCCCTTGCTCCGGCCTGATAAGTAGCTTCCTCTACTGCCTTTCTTTCAATCTCTGTGGTTCCGCTGGGGATACAGATACTGATTCTAGGCTTTCGAAAAGCATGGCGACCCATTGCCTTGGAAATGAAATACTTCAGCATCTTCTCCATAACCGTATAATCTACGATCACTCCCTGGCGGATTGGCCGGATTACTTCCATATTTGATGAAACATGTCCGGTCATCTGTCTGGCTTCCTCACCGATTGCTTTTATTTTCTCTGAGTTCTTATCATAAACCACTACAGACGGCTCACTGACTACCAGCCCCCGTCCAGTGGAATATACCTGACTGTTTCTGGTTCCCAGGTCAATTCCAATATCACTGGCAGGCATTAAATTCCCCTTTCTCTCAAAACACTTTATCACACTTTCTCTGCAAGAATTGTGCCGTAAATGATTACCATTCACATTCCGAACTGTAATCATAAACACCACATTCTGCAGATGTGACTTTATAATTGTCTCATAGATTTTTCATAATTAATAGTCTTCGTACCATTATAAACAAAAATGCTTCAATTGGAAAGAGGTTTATTATCAGAATCACTTCAAATATTTCGCAACATAACGTCCTGTATAAGAAGCTGGATTCTTCGCCACTTCTTCAGGTGTTCCCTTGGCAACAACTGTTCCCCCGCCATCTCCGCCTTCCGGTCCGATATCAATTATATAATCAGCGGTCTTGATCACGTCCAGATTGTGTTCAATTACAACAACCGTATTTCCACCATCCGAAAGTCGACGCAAAATCTCCACCAGTTTCTGAACATCTGCAAAATGCAATCCGGTGGTAGGCTCATCCAGAATATAAATAGTCTTACCTGTACTGCGCTTACTCAGCTCTGCAGCCAGCTTAATACGCTGTGCTTCTCCGCCGGAAAGAGTGGTGGAAGGCTGTCCGAGACGAATATAAGAAAGACCGACATCATATAAGGTCTCTATCTTCCTTCTGATGGATGGAACGTTCTCAAAGAACGTCATTGCCTCCTCAACTGTCATATTCAGTACATCGTAGATGCTCTTATCCTTATACTTCACTTCCAGAGTTTCCCGATTATAGCGCTTACCCTTGCAAACTTCACAAGGGACATAAACATCTGGCAGGAAGTGCATTTCAATTTTAATAATACCATCACCACTGCAGGCTTCACAGCGTCCGCCTTTTACATTAAAGCTGAAGCGCCCTTTCTTATACCCCTTTGCCTTGGCATCTGCTGTAGCAGCAAAAAGATCTCTGATCTGGTCAAACACGCCTGTATAAGTAGCAGGATTAGATCTTGGTGTACGGCCAATTGGAGACTGGTCAATGGCAATTACCTTATCCAACTGGTCTATTCCAATAATTTCATCATGCTTTCCCGGGATCACGCGGGCCCTGTTCAGATCCCTTGCAAGATGTTTGTAAAGGATTTCATTGATCAGAGAACTCTTTCCTGACCCGGAAACACCTGTAATGCAGGTCATAATTCCAAGAGGAATATCCACGTCTATATGTTTGAGATTATTCTCTGCCGCCCCCTTAACAGTCAGATAACCGGTAGGTTCCTTTCGTACTTCCGGAACCGGGATTTTCAGTTTTCCGCTGAGATATGCTCCTGTAATGGACTTCGGATTCTGCATAAGTTCCTCAGCAGTGCCCATTCCAACAAGCTGTCCACCATGTTCTCCTGCGCCGGGTCCGATATCTACAATACAGTCCGCTGCGCGCATGGTATCCTCATCATGTTCAACCACTATAAGACTGTTTCCCAGGTCTCTTAAGTGCATCAAAGCACCAAGAAGTTTATCATTATCCCTCTGATGCAGACCAATACTTGGCTCATCCAGAATATAGGCAACCCCGACAAGGCCGGAACCGATCTGGGTAGCAAGACGGATTCTCTGTGCCTCTCCGCCAGACAGAGTACCAGTGGCACGTGCCAGGGAAAGGTACTCCAGACCTACATCTGCCAGGAACCCCACTCTGGCTCTGATCTCCTTTAGTATCTGCTTTCCAATAAGCTGCTGCTGCGGAGACAGCTGCATTTCTGCCAGAAATCTCTTCAGTTTATCAATGGACATATTGGTAATTTCATAAATATTCTTATCCGCTACCGTAACCGCAAGTGACTCCTTCTTCAGTCGCTGACCCTTACATGCTTTACATGGAGTGATCTGCATAAAGCTCTCGTATTCCTGTTTCATAGATTCAGAGCCAGTCTCTTTATAGCGCTGTTCCACATTCCTTATAAGGCCTGGAAAAGCCACATCATAAACACCCTCTCCGCGCTGTCCCTTATAATAAACCTTCACAGAATGTCCGCCTGTGCCGTATAGAATAATATCCTGTATCTTCTTGGGATAATCTTTAAAAGGTGTATCCAGATCAAAACCGTATTCCCTGCAAAGGGCATTCAGAATAGCATTGGTAAAACTGCTCTTATCTGTGCAAGACTGCCAGCCCATCACTACAATAGCCCCTTCAGAAATGCTCAGAGACTTATCCGGGATCATAAGATCCGGGTCAAATTCCATCTTATAACCAAGGCCAAGACACTCCGGGCAGGCCCCAAATGGGTTATTAAATGAAAAACTTCTTGGCTCGATCTCATCAATACTGACTCCACAATCCGGACAGGAAAAGCTCTGGCTGAAATTCATATAATTTCCGTCCATGGTATCCACCACAGCCAATCCGTCAGCCAGATTCAATACTGTCTCAAGAGAATCTGTAAGTCTTTTCTCAATTCCAGGCTTCACGATCAGACGGTCTACAATAATGGCAATCGTATGTTTAATATTCTTATCCAGGGTAATCTCCTCAGAAAGTTCATACACATTTCCATCGATTTCCGCACGTACATAACCGCTGCGTCTGGCCTGATCCAGTAATTTCGCATGGGTACCCTTGCGTCCTCGTACTACCGGTGCAAGAAGCTGGATCTTGGTGCGCTCCGGCAATTCCATAATCTGATCCACCATCTGGTCTACTGTCTGCTTGGCGATCACCTTGCCGCATTTCGGACAATGTGGAATACCAACACGGGCGTATAAAAGACGGAAATAATCATAAATTTCTGTCACCGTTCCTACTGTGGATCTGGGATTGCGGTTAGTAGACTTCTGGTCAATAGAAATAGCCGGTGGAAGTCCCTCTATGCTCTCCACATCTGGCTTCTCCATCTGGCCAAGGAACTGTCTGGCATAGGAAGACAGAGATTCCATATATCTTCTCTGCCCTTCTGCATAGATCGTATCAAATGCCAGTGAAGACTTTCCTGATCCGCTTAAGCCGGTAAGAACTACAAACTTATCTCTGGGAATATCCACACTGAGATTCTTCAGGTTATTCTCATTGGCTCCTCTGATTCTGATAAACTGTTTCTTATTCTCTGCTGCCATCTGTTCCTCCATTTCTTAACCGGAAAGCACCGGCTGTAACTCCCTGTATCCTGATCTGATCCGGAATCCTCCGGCTCAGACATTTCTTAATGTGTTCTTCAAGAATATCACAAGAACATTTGTTCGTCAACCATTTCTAAATTCTTTTTCCAGCAAAACTTACAGCAAAAAATCTGCCATCACTGCATTACTCACATGAATGCCTTCTCTTGACAAAAATATCCTGCCGCTTTCTTCCAACAGCAGTCCCTGTTTCTTATATTTTTTCAGAACTTCTCCATATATATTCTCTATTACAGTGCCGAAATACTCCTGAAATTCCTTTTTGGACACACCCTGTGTCATACGAAGTCCAAGAAACATAAACTCTGCCATCTCATCTTCTCTTGTAAGAAGTTCCCTGTTTTTTCGAATTTTTTCTGGTGCACTGCTGTTTTTCAGATATTCCTGCATATCGGAAGTATTGGAAAAACGTTCCTTTCCCAATAAGGAAGCCGCTCCAAGCCCAAGCCCCAGATAATCCTTTCTCTGCCAGTATCCTTCATTATGTCTGCATTCACACCCTGCTTTTGCATAGTTGGAAATCTCATACTGATGATAGCCATACTCTTTCAGAACTACAGCAACATCTTCATACATGCGGTACTCCGTATCTTCATCAGGCAAATCCAGCTTTTTTCTGGAAAAAGGGGTGCCCTCTTCAATAATAAGACTGTATGCCGAAATGTGCTCCGGGCCAAGTGCCGCCACCATCCGAAGGTTCTCTATCCAACCTTCATAACACTGTCCCGGAATGGCAAACATCAGATCCACATTTATATTGGAAAAGCCAGCCTCTCTTGCCATCTGAAAGCTTTCCAGAAACTGTGCATAATTATGAATTCTTCCAAGCATAGCCAGTTCCTTATTGTTTGGCGACTGTAAGCCAATGCTGATCCGGTTAATTCCGTATTTTCTGTAAATAGAAAGTTTCTCAGGCGTCAATGTTCCAGGATTTGCTTCAATCGTTACCTCCGCATCCGCCGAAAACAAAAAATAATCTCTCAGCCCCTGTAAAAGCTTTTCCATTACATCACATTCCGGCACAGAAGGTGTTCCCCCGCCAATGAAAACTGTATCTACCGGACGTTTTTTCAGATTCTTTGAAACCGTCTCCATTTCCCGTAAAAGTGCATAAATATAAGCTTCCTGCCCGGCCCTGGTAGAGGGACCTGACAGGAAGTCACAATAATCACATTTCTTTATGCAAAACGGGATGTGAAGGTACAATTCCAAACCATTCTTCTTTGTTCCCATTCTGATTTTCTCCACATTGTTTATTTTCTTCTGTTTACAATGCTGTTTCTGTAAAATTAATCTCCACTACCGGTCTCAGTTTCTTCATCTGTTGAATTTCCAGTAGCATCACTGCCGCTGTCAGACGAATCTGCAGCAGTCTGCTCTTCTGAAGAGCCGCTCTTACTGCTGCCTGCAGCCTTTCCCTCTTCTTTTTGAACCAGATACTCATTCACCATAGTCACGCTTCCGCTTTGCGCTACCGCATCTTTATTTACCTGGCGAGGTACCGGCGTAGGTGTTGCTGTAGGGATCGGCGTGATCTTCATTACGCCCTGCGACTCTGCGTCTGGTGCTTTCACCGTTTTCTTCCCACATGCACAGCTGCCTGCAAAAATTACGATCACCAGCAGGATCACTGTCAAAATCCCGCCCTTGATCCACTGTTCCCTGTCTTTTTTATAACTTCTCTTTATTCTTCTTATCAAAATACGTATCTTAGCTTTCATCGGATACCTCCGCGTCTGATGCCAGCTGGCATATATCTTATGTCAACCGTTCACACTCAGACACCTTTATTTGCTGCTTTTCACCCTAGAGCGTGTTTGAAAAATCATTCCCGCAATCTGCACGCCCCACTTTGCGGGAGATTTTGCCCGAATTCGGTTGCCGTAGCCCGCTACGGCGCCCTCATCCGGACAAAATCTCCCACAAATTGTGACGCACATCTTGCAGAAAGCCTTTTTCAAACACGCTCTAGGATTGACAACAATTAATTTTCATCCAGTTTCAGTACGCTCATAAATGCTTTCTGCGGAATCTCTACATTTCCAACCTGGCGCATTCTCTTCTTACCTTCCTTCTGTTTTTCCAGAAGTTTCTTCTTACGAGAAATATCACCGCCGTAGCACTTGGCAAGAACATCTTTACGCATAGCCTTAACCGTCTCTCTGGCAATGATCTTGCTTCCGATTGCTGCCTGGATCGGAATTTCAAAGAGCTGACGCGGAATCTCATCTTTCAGCTTCTCGCACATCTTGCGGCCTCTTTCATAAGAAGTATCTGCATGCACAATAAATGAAAGGGCATCCACTTCTTCTTTATTTACCAGAATATCCAGTTTCACAAGCTCACTTCTCTCATAACCACAAAGCTCGTAATCCAGAGACGCATATCCTCTGGAACGGGATTTCAGGGCATCAAAGAAATCGTAAATAATCTCATTCAATGGAAGCTTATATTTCAGAAGTGCTCGTGTCTCTTCCATATATTCCATGCCAAGATACTGGCCACGGCGCTCCTGGCAAAGATCCATAATGGCACCGATAAATTCTGTAGTTACCATAATCTCAGCATTCACGATTGGCTCTTCCATATATTCGATCTCAGATGGATCTGGAAGATTGGTCGGATTTGTCAGATCAATCACTTCGCCGTTTGTCTTGTGTACTTTGTAAATAACGCTTGGAGCTGTAGTAACAAGATCCAGGTCATATTCACGCTCCAGACGTTCCTGAATGATTTCCAGATGAAGCAATCCAAGAAATCCGCAGCGGAAACCAAATCCAAGAGCAACAGATGTCTCCGGCTCATAGAATAAAGAGGCGTCATTTAACTGCAGTTTCTCCAAAGCATCTCGAAGATCCCCGTATTTCGCTCCGTCAGCCGGATAAAGGCCGCAATAAACCATTGGATTTACCTTCTTATATCCAGGCAAAGCCTCCTCACAAGGACGGCTATTGTCTGTAATAGTATCACCAACACGGGTATCTCTTACATTCTTAATGCTGGCGGTAATATAGCCTACCATTCCTGCTGTCAGTTCCTCACATGGAATAAACTGTCCTGCTCCAAAATACCCAACTTCCACAACCTCTGCCACAAATCCGGTAGCCATCATACGGATGGTTGTGCCTTTGCGGACTTTTCCATCTACCATTCGGCAGAAAACAATGGCACCCTTATAAGAATCATAAATGGAGTCAAAAATAAGTGCCTTCAGCGGTGCATCCGGATTTCCTGCAGGTGCCGGGATCTTAGCCACTACCTGTTCCAGAACCTGATCTACATTCAGACCTGTTTTTGCAGAAATCTGCGGTGCGTCCTGGGCTTCAAGTCCAATCACATCCTCAATTTCATTGATAACACGCTCTGGCTCTGCACTTGGAAGATCAACCTTATTGATTACTGGAATAACCTCAAGATCATGATCCAGTGCCATATAAACATTTGCCAGCGTCTGCGCTTCAATTCCCTGTGCAGCGTCAACTACAAGGATGGCACCGTCGCAGGCTGCAAGGCTTCGTGAAACTTCATAGTTAAAATCCACATGTCCAGGTGTATCGATCAGATTGAAAATATACTCTTCTCCATCTTTTCCATGATATACCGTGCGGACAGCCTGGGATTTGATGGTAATTCCACGTTCTCTCTCCAGTTCCATATTATCCAGAACCTGGGCCTGCATTTCCCTCTCAGTCAAAAGTCCTGTCATCTCTATAATTCTGTCGGCCAGTGTAGATTTACCGTGGTCAATATGTGCAATAATACAAAAATTTCGAATTTTACTCTGGTCTGTCATTCCAGACATTCCTCCTCTGGTTATGCTTTACTGTTTATTCTATCAAGAGATTATAGCACAGATTAAATCTGTTTGTCACTTCCTTTTATATGGTTCCTGTTCACTCCGTTCACAGTAACATTCTTGACGGGATAAATTATATTATTTTTATCCTGTTCCGCAGCCCTTTAACACTCTGTTCAAAATGTCTGCAAAGGGTTCCATGGCGTTTTTTACTTCCTGCACCGTATTTGTCTGGGCACCGGCTTCCAGAAGCAGGGCTCTTTTTCGTAAATGAAGATTGTAGCGCAAGCCCGCCAGGTAAATCCCTCTGTAAAAATCAGGATAATACAACGCCGCCTGATATTCCAGCTGAAAAGAAAAAGCAAGATTGTCCTGTATGTAAGGATTTGGCAAATAAGAAACCTTCCCCTGGTCATTCGTGTAGCTAAGGCCATTATAAAAAAGAATCTGCGCAGTATCTTTTCCGTTTATTTCAGTTACCAGCCGTCTGTCTTCATCGATGCCATCTCTGTGCAGATCAATAACCACCTCCACAGACGGATTTTCTTCCAAAACCTTTTCTACGTAATCACAAGCATAATTATAGGCCTTATTCCGATCCAGTTCTCCGCTCATCATATCAAAAGCTTCTTTTATATGGATCACCTGATAACCATATTTTTCTGACAGCAAACTGGTCAGATAATTTCCAACACCCACAATCGTATCTTCCTCTTCTCCTTCCCTGGAATCGGAAAACGTTTCCTGGGAGTGACTGTGATAAATAAGAATCTGCGGCTCCAACGGTCCATGACTCAAGGAAAAATCCTCTGCCAGAAATTCAGCAGCATTTATTTTTACGGCAGATGCATCTGTGTTCTCATCTACAATGTAAAAATTGTTCATTAGATAATCGTAATCCGACAGCTTGTCTCTGGACAGATCCAGAATTGGATGCGGGAGAACGATGTTAGACTGAGGAAGGGTATTTGCAGGCTGAGTTTCTGAATTTAAGTGATTTTCACTATTTTCTATGATTTCTGACATCTCAGAGTTATCTTTATTTTCTATTTTATCTGTATTATTTATTTTTTTACTTTCCTCAGAAACACTGCTGTTTTTTTCCAGATTGGCTTCCTTGGATTTCTTTGCATTTTCCTCTCGCAAATTACGCTCATTCTCTGCAACTTCTTCTAAATATGCTCCATTTCTCTTCTCAATCTCAGCCAGAGTTTCCCCATCCATTTCCATCCAGGTTTCCTGTGCTTTTTCCTCTGTAAAATAATAGAACGGAAACTGCCTGTACACATTATGCACAATTTCCCGCATGGAAAAAGGTCCTGGCAGCATAGCCAGAACCGCAAAAAAACACAGACAAAGAAACACGCAGAAAACCTTCTGGACTTTTGTCACGAAATCACCTCTTTAAGGTTATCCTATGACAGATTTTTCCTCCGTATGTTTCTTTTTTTAGGCTAACTTTCCATATTTTCAGTATTTTTCCACAGCTCACCACCTTTACATCAGCTTCATGCGCCAGAGCGTGTTTGAAAAATCATTCCCGCAATCTGCACGCCCACTTTGCTGAAGATTTCACCCGAATTCGGTTGCCGTAGCCCGCTACGATGCCCTCATCTAGGCAAAATCTCCCACAAATTGTGACGCACATCTTGCAGAAAGCCTTTTTCAAACACGCTCTAATAGATCTCTGCAAAAGTCATATTTAATCCTTCTGAAATCGTAAAACTCAGATATTTTATGGTCTCGTCCACATCTTTCGGCGTCACAAACATTCCATGAAGATGTGGGGAAATCATTTCTTCCAAAAATTCTTTCTGTTCGGCCTCGTCCAGTGTCTCAAGCAAATGAGCCATAGAATCATGAACAATAGTCGCCGCATCCACCACCGTAGGCACTCCGATCCCAATCACTTTTACATTCAGATTTTCTTCTGTAAGACCATTTCTGTGGTTTCCCACCCCTGATCCCGGAGTAATTCCTGTATCCGTGATTTGAATGGTCCGATTAAGGCGCCTGGTATTTCTTGCGGCAAGAGCATCCACAGCGATCACTACATCTGGCCGTGTTATTTCCACCACGCCCTCCACGATTTCCGAAGTTTCCATTCCAGTCTGCCCCATTACTCCTGGAACAATTCCGCTGATTGCATGAAGAATCTGCTTTTCTGTACTTTTCAGTCCATACTCGCGGATCAGATGGCGTGTCATATGAAGATTCCCAATTACTTCCGGTCCCAATGAATCCGCCGTAATACCCGGATTTCCAAGCCCAACAATAAGCACGGACTTTTCCTTTTCCAGACCGATCAGCTGGCGTAAATGTCTGGAAAGTTCTTCAGACACTTCCCTGTGATAGTCCTCATCTGGCGCTGAAAGCCCTTCCGATTCAATTGTAATATATGTCCCCTGAGGCCTCCCCATCGCCCTGGCACCATTTTCCGTGGTTATTTTCACCACAGTGGTTCGAATGTCTTTTTCCTCATTATAATCTTCCTGAACCTCCACCCCGCGCACTTCTACATTGTCCTCTGTAAAGCGTTCTCTTGCCTCTACCGCCAAATCGGTTCTGATCTTATAAGTTCCCAGCATATCAGTTCCTCCATACTTTCCCAAATTCTCCCATATCACCGGCTCCGCCCTGCTGTTTTCTATGTGCAAAATGTATTTCTCATTGCAATTCATACCTTTCACAGCCACACCTTTCGATTTTTATATAATCTCCCCACTTTTTTGCAAAAATATGTATGTCAAGCATTTTTGTAAAAATATGTATTGACAATCCAAGGTAATTATTATAAACTATATAAGCATGTTCATAGGAACGCCCGTGTCTGTTCTTATGATGCAAAAAATTAATCATCATTCACGAATTGGAGGTGTACGAATTGGCTAACATCAAATCTGCAAAAAAGAGAATTTTAGTTAACAGAACAAAAGCTGCGAGAAACAAATCCATCCGTTCTGCTGTTAAGACTTCCATCAGAAAAGTTGACGCGGCAGTAGCAAACAACGATAAGGCAGCAGCAGAGGTTGCATTAAAAGAGGCTATCTCTACAATCAGCAAAGCAACTTCCAAAGGTGTTTATCACAAAAACAACTGCGCAAGAAAAGTTTCCCGTTTATCCAAAGCCGTTAACAGCATTGGCTAATAGATATCTGAATTTTTAGTTATAAGCTTATAAGTGAAAATTAAGGCAGTCGAACCGTCATCGACTGCCTTTTTTCTGTATTTTTTTGCATTCCTGTTCAGCCCACTGCCTATTTTTGCAAACATCATAGCCTACACAAAAACGTCATCTTCTGGCTGAACTATACTTCACGATCAGTAATTCCACACTAAGCACATCCTGCAATCTGCCTGTCTTCACAGCTTCCTCTGCATCCACAAAATCCGTCACTGCCTGACGAAGTTCACTGATTCTATAGGATCTTGCACAGACTGCAATATTTTTCACCACAAAAGACGGCACTCCCAGTCTTGATGCCATCACCGGCTGAGGGATTCCTTCTTCTGCATATTCTTTTACCAGAAGCAGCTGGCGAAACTGTTTCGCCAAAAGAAAAAGAATTCTCATCGGGGGCTCCTTCAGCGTGAGAAGATCATAATACAGATCCAATGCTCTCTTCTGATTTTTCTCCGTTACTGCCCGGACCATATCAAAAATCTTATTCTGGGTCTGAGTGGTACAAACCTGCTGAATATCCTCTCCCGTTACCACATCCCGGTCACCGGTATAGGAAATTATCTTTTCCAGTTCCATCCGCAGGTTTCCCATGTCCACGCCAGTCATGGTAAGAAGGAGTTCCATATCCCGCTGGGTGATCATCTTGCCTTCTTTTTTCAAAAGCCCGGCAGCCCAGCGCATTAGCGTTTTCTCATCCTGCTGCACAAATTCTCCGATTCTACCTGCTGCCTTTACGGCTTTATACATACGGTTTCTTTTATCTACCTCATTTTCTACAAAAATAAGGCAAAGATAGTCTGGCAGTTCTTTCATATAATCAGCCAGTTCATCACATTTATTCTTAAAAAAGCCGGTATCTTCCAACAAAACCACCCTACGGTCTGCAAAAAAAGGCATGGTCTCACAAAGGTCGATCAGTTCCTTCACATCAATGTTCCGACCCTCATAATGATTAAAATTCATGGTGTCATCTTCTGGATTCAGCGCCTGCACCAGTTTATGTTTATACTGCTGTTTCAGGTAAGCTTCCTCACCATACAGCAAATACGCCTGTTTAAAATTGCCCGTCTTTATATCTTCCTGGATATTCTTCAAAATATACGCTCCTGTCATCTTCTTGTCGGTCAGGACATTCCCCAAAGGTTACTATTCACGATCTAACCAGTAGCCCCCCAGACTCTTTCAGCCAGGGTGATAGAGCTGTACCCGACATTCTACTAAACCATACCACAAATTGTGTCTTTATAAAAGTGCCTTTTTCGCTCTACATACTATTTCCCTTTTCCAAAAATTTCTTAATCCTTATCCCCTCTTTCTCCCAGCAAACTTTCACAGCACCGCTCTCCATAGTAAAACTGGTCTGGCACCCGGTTTCTTCCAGGCGTTTCGTAATTTCCGGTGACGGGTGGCCATAGGTATTGGTAGAAGAGCAGGAAATCACAGCATATTCCGGGCGCACTGTATCAAGAAACTGTTGACAGGTAGAGTAATGGGAGCCATGGTGTCCCACCTTCAAAAAGTCCACATCTTCCAACAGTCCCAATTCCAGCAATTTCTTTTCCGTTTCTTCCCCGATATCACCTGTCAAAAGGCCAAGAAACTCCTCATATTTTACTTTAATCACCATACCATCTTCATTTACGTCTGCGCCAGAAGCGCTGACAGCAGGAGCAATTATCTGCAATTGCAATTTACCTGCATTCAGGCAGTCTCCTTCCTTCAGGGTTCTCACTGGAATTCCGGCCGCTTTTGCTGTCTGTTTCAGTTTTTCCCATGCAGCAGGAGGATTTTCCCACTCAGGCAGATACAAGCATCCCAATTTTACTGAATTCAGTTTTTTTACAGCCATCTCCAATATTTCCTGTACACCACTGATATGATCCTGATCTGTATGAGATATAAAAATTCCATCAATCTGAGAAATCCCCTGATTCTTCAGATACGGTAAAACCTGATATTGTCCCACACCTGATTTGTTTGTGCTTCCACCATCCACCAGAAAGCAATTCCCTTCCGGCGTCCGCAGCACAAGCCCGTCGCCCTGTCCCACATCCAGACAGCTGACAGAAAATGGTTCCGGCTCACGCCATATAAGAATAGACATGGCAAGGCATACAACTACGAAAGCAATTATTTTTCTCTCCCTCTTCCCTTTCTGTGTAAGTATCCAGACTGCTCCTGCAAACAAAATATAATATACAGCCACCTGCCACAGCTTTGGTTGTCCTGTGATCCAGATACCAAAAGGCAGATTCCCAGATAGTTTACATAACTCTTCATAAATTCCAGCAAGAACCTTTCCAGGCAAAATCACAACACGCCCAACGGAAAAGCTTACACACCCTGCAAGCAATCCAGTAACTCCGCTTCCCAGAACAATTCCTACTGTAGGAAGCACCAGCAAATTTAAAAAAATTCCAACCAGTGAAACTTCTCCGAAAAAATATAAGGAAACAGGAAGCATGGTCAGCTGTATTCCTATAGATGCGCCTAAAGCCAGATTTGCTTTGCAAAAACCTCCGGCAAATTTTTCATATATTTGCCCTGTATGTTTTCCTAAAATCATACAGCAAATATTTTTAAACTTTTTTCCAGCATGTCTTTTCCATGCACTCTTTTTTCTCCGCACATTTTCCCCTTTTTCAATACGGGATAAATCCATACTCTTTGTTAATGCAGGAACCACTACGCCAGCTCCTGCTACCGCGCTAAATGACAAAAGGAACCCACTGTTATATAAATATGCTCCTGAATCTCCAAGAATTAACATAGCCGAAACAGCCAGCGCCGTTGGCAGATCATAAATCCTTCCGGTTATTTTCGCCCCTACAGATATCAAAAACATACAGACTGCACGCATAGTAGACACACTTCCACCAGTCATCACGCCGTATTGAAGCAAAATCAGCAGGGCAATTATCCCAGACGGCCAGATTCCCATTCCAGTCTTCATCAGAAGATTATAAATTCCCATCCCAATCACACTGATATGCAGCCCCGAAATTGCCAGAACATGCACAATACCAGCCATCTGGTAGCGAAGCTTTACTTCCTCATCCAGACTGCTTTTATCCCCGAGAACAATTGCCTGAAAAACCCCGGCTTCTTTTCCACCAATTCCATTCAGAACTTTACTGAGATATTTCCTTAGATCATTCATACCTTGTCGATAAGCAGAATAATTTTCCGATTTTTTTAACAATTCCGCCTTTTTCATAAAATAGAAAATATGCTGGCTGGCATAATACTGTCTGGCATCAAATTCTCCTGGATTTCGCATCTCACCTACTCTCTCCAGATTTCCAGACACCAAAACAACAGTTCCTGCCGGAACATCTTCTTTTTTCTTTAAAAATACTTTTACATTTTCAATAGATATTTTCTTCGGTTGATTTTCCTTTGATTGATTCTTCTTTGGTTGATAAATCAGATATGTATTGCTAAGATAAACAGATTGTGAAAATTCATTTTCTGTGGTCTGTGTCACTTCTCCGCAGATTGTGACCTTGGGATGTTCCCGGATCCAGGAGTCCACATTTTCCGGAACAGGATTTCCTCTGATCAGTGGAAATCCTGCCCGGTCGGCCACACACATAAGGAGCATCAAGACCAGACACACCATGCAAAGCGGTCTTTTCGTCATTTATAAACTCCTTTAGTATTTCATTTTATAAGCGTTATTGATTGATTTTTTCAAACACGCTCTAATTCTCTTTCAGGATCAGATCTGTATTTTTACTGAAAAGACTGTACAAAGATGTTCCATCACTTAACTTAGCCTCTGTATCACCTTCGATTGAAATCTGCACTTTATCAGCAGATGTCGTATCCAGAAGAGAATTTACCACGGAATAGATCATGGTGTTCACCGGGATATCAATTCCTGAATCTGAAAAAGCGGAACTAAAATCCACATAGCACACATTATCAGACACCTCTATTCCCAGAATATCCGTATTCTGCGGAATTGTTGGATAATGCCCTTTCACCATCGGTCCTTTGGCAAGCTGTTCCAGTATTACTCTCTCTCTTGGCAGAATTCTCTTATAATATACATTTCTCTGTTCTGCCACAAGATGCTCTCCTGTCTTGTCTGTAAAATACAGAGTAAAAGTATCATACCGATACGCATCTTTATCAGAGCCCCACATTTCTACAAAAGTGTTGCCATCAAGCAAGCCTACAGCCTGTCCCTTGGAATCGGTAAGCTCCTGATTTCCTATAAAAATCTTTATGCCGGTGATTCCTGGAATCTGAAGAAATGTTCTTGCCACACCTGCGCGCACCAGAATCTCCCTGGTTCGGGAAATATTACTGTAATCAGCATTAAACTCCAATTCCAGAAGGGATTCATTTAAGCGGTAAGTCACCAGCTGAACTCCTGCTGGAAGCAAAGGCAGGTTCTCTCCGCTGCTCTCCTGTCCATTCAGGATTCCCATTAAATCCTGGAGCATAAATTCTGCACTTTCCTGCTCCGGATAATATCTTGTCTTTGTTACTTTCGTTTCATCTTTGTTCAAGTAATATAGATAGTACTGATTGCTGACACTTTCAGTCTTCTCTCCCTGGCTTTCCACCGAGCATCCGGTAAGAAGGCCAATGATCAGAACCAGAGCCATCGCTGTACTCAACAATTTCTTCATCTGGCACCTCCTACGGAATATATGATAAAGGAATGCGGACAGTAAAGGTAGTTCCCTCGCCTTCCTTACTTGCCACCTGAATAGTTCCATGATGCATGGTCACAGCACTTCTGGTAATCGCAAGTCCAAGACCTGTGCCGCCAATTTCTTTGGAATGGGATTTGTCCACACGGTAAAAACGTTCAAAAATTCTTCCGATGGACTCCTCCGGAATGCCCATTCCGGAATCTGCAACCTTCACATAGAAATATTTATGGTCAGCGTCAAGGGTTACACGAACCCAGCCATCATCCACATTGTATTTAATACCATTCTCAACCAGATTGCTCACGGCAAGAGTAAACTTTACCTCATCCACATCTGCTTCAACAGGGCGGAAACTGTCCAGGATCAGATCAATGTGCCTCTTATCTGCAATTGGACGGAGTCTCTTCAGGATATCCTCCAGAAGCTGATTGATATTCAGGTGCTCCACATTCAGATCAGCTGCTTTCTTATCCATTTTTACAAGAGAAAGCAGGTCTGTGATGATCTTATTCTCCCGATCAATCTCTGCAGTGATATCGCCCATAAACTCCTGATACAGCTCCTCCGGCACCCCTTCCTGGCCCACCAGTGAATCGGCAAGTACCTTCATGGAGGTAAGCGGTGTCTTCAGCTCATGGGACACATTGGAAACAAACTCATTTCTGGACTCATCCAGAATCTTCATTCTGGAAAGCATTTTGTTGAACGCATCCGTAATAAGTGCTGTCTCTGTATAATCCGGGACAGAAATCTCCTCATTCTGGTATCCATCCGTCAAATCCTCAATGGACTTGGTAACTCTGGCAAACGGCTTTACAAGAACCGTAGAAAGCACATATCCAAGAAGGACCGCCAGCACAATAATGATTCCTGTGATCAGAAGACTCTTCTGTTCCAGCTCCAGAATATTCTCTGCAATTTCATTGGAGGAAAAGCTGATCAGCATAGCACCCTGAAGCTGCTTCACCTCCGGGCTTTTCACAGGGAGAGCCATCTCAATCTTCTGTGTCTTACTATTATAGCGGCTGGCTTCCTCACCTTTGAAGCATTTGATCACCATAGTGGAGATCAAAGTTTTTCCCTCATCTACGCCATAGGTATCCTTGATAATCCTGTAATCCCTGTCAACTAACAGAATTCTGCCGTCATACACATTAGACAACAACTCCAGCTTGCTGTTTACATTCTGCGAGCTGGAGTCATTCATATAATTCTCTTTAATTAACAGGTTACACAGAATGTCACACTGCTTCTCAACAGTCTGCTTACGGACAGCCACAGCCTTGCTCTCATAGGCCGCCACCATCACATGAGCAACAATGACACTTGGTACGATTCCCAGAATGACCAGAATGATCAGAATACGAAAACGCAGACTTTTTAAAAAGCTTGGTTTCTTTTTCTCTGGCATGGCTTATGCCTGGAAATAATATCCCACACCCCATTTGGTGTGTACATATTTGGGCTCACTGGGATTCGCCTCAATTTTTTCACGTAAACGACGGATATGTACATCCACTGTACGAACATCACCAGGATATTCATATCCCCATACAATATTCAGCAGGTTCTCACGGCTGTACACTTTATTGGGATTAAACACCAGAAGTTCCAGCACATCAAATTCTTTGGCAGTCAGATTGATTTCCTTACCAGAAATAAACACGCGACGGCTCTCACAATCCATCTTCAGGTCACCAGCCTCTATTGTCTTCGCCTTGTCTTTTTCTTCCTGATTGCTGCCTGCACGGCGCATAATGGCCTTGATTCTTGCCTTTACCTCAAGAATATTAAATGGTTTGGTGATATAGTCGTCCGCGCCATACTCAAGGCCGAGGATCTTATCCATATCCTCACCTTTCGCTGTAAGCATTACAATAGGAACATTTGAAAATTCCCTGATCTGTTGGCATACTTCAAAGCCATCCATCTTGGGAAGCATAAGATCCAGAAGAATAATGTCATATTTCTTCTCTTGGGCCATCTCCAGGGCTTCTTCGCCATCGTAGGCACAATCCACATCCATTCCATCCTGTTCCAGGCTGAAACGGATACCCTTTACTATCAGTTTCTCATCATCTACTACCAAAACTTTCCTGCTCATTTAAGAATCTCCCTTATCCAGTTGATATCTTGTCTTTTATCTTTGAAAAGGTACCCTCTTTGATACCTTCTACATTCATAATCTCTTCGATAGAAGCAAAGTCTCCATGCTCCTCTCTGTATGCAACAATGGCTTCTGCCTTTGACTGCCCGATTCCGCTTAAAGTGGAAAGCTGTCCGGCATCTGCAGTATTCAGATTAATTCGTGTATCATCGCCTACGCCATCTCCGAAACTTCCTGTATCTCTTCCAACAGTTCCCGATGGATTTTCCACTGAGCTGCCTTGAATTTCTTCCAATCCTGAATTCCCAGAATTGTCACCATCGTTCAATGCCTCTGGCACTTTCGCCATAGCAAGTTCCAGGTTCTCAGCCACTTCTTTCTCAGTAGGCACATAAATCTGCTGCCCATCTCCAATACTTCTGGCTCTGTTCAGATAATTTATGGCTGCCTCTGGCAAATATCCTCCCGCTGCATCAACAGCCTGGAAAATACGCGCTCCTTCATCCAGCTCATAAACACCTGGATTTACAACAGCTCCGCATACATCAACGAATATTTTCTGTGGAATTGGCGTTTCTGGCAGCAAATCCAAAGCTGAATTTTCTGTATTTCCCTCTGATCCTGCATCTGAAACAGCAGACTGTTTTTTGGGATTTTCCCCTGCCGCCACGTTATTCTCATACGCAGTGCTTTCTTCTCCGGCTTTTCTATTCGAGTTCTCTTCATCTGAATCCATCTCTTCCAGAAAAACCTCTTCCCGACGTGCGCAGCCTGTCATTGCAGACGCCGTCCAGAGAAAGAACAAAACTGTCCAGATTCCACATCTGTATTTTATTTTTCTTCCCATGCAGGTTCCCCTTTCGCTTTATGCGCAGGTTCCCCTCCACTCATGCTTTACCTAATCTATTTTAACGAAACTTTACATTTTTTACAATACCATTTCTAAATTTTATCAGTCTTTTATCTATTTACCTTATTTCTCCCATTTAAATATGACAATTCCTACAATAGCCACAGCCATACCAATCAGTTTCCGCCATTGAAAATCCACTTTTTCTACACCAAACAGACCAAATAATTCAATTATATAGGCAACTGCCAGCTGGGAAATTACAATCAGCATAGCAGCCTTTGCAGGACCTAAACTTCCCATGCTTTGAATGACAGTTATGGTAATAAATGCTCCGATAATACCGCCAAGTAAAGTATATTTATTCTCCACCTGCCACAACGCGCCAACACTGTCCCTCCCGGTAAAAATCCACGCCAACACACAGACCAGAAACGCCGAAAACTGTACCCAGCCGGTGGATACCCACAAGCTGGTCTGCTTAGTCATCTCTGTGTTAAAAACACCCTGAATACTCATCAATGCACCAGATATCAACGCTACAAGAAATCCCCACATACAATACCTCCATAAACTATCCTATACTTCCAGATTCTTTCTCTAGAGCGTGTTTGAAAAAGGCTTTCTGCAAGGTGTGCGTCACAATTTGTGGGAGATTTCGCCCGGATGAGGGCGCCGTAGCGGGCTACGGCAACCGAATTCGGGTGAAATATACCGCAAAGTGGGGCGTGCAGATTGCAGGAATGATTTTTCAAACACGCTCTAAGCCAATCAATGTTCTGACAGCCTCCAAAAGGATACTCCCTTTCCCGGGAAGAAAAGGAGGTGCACTTGCAGCAGGCACCTCCATAATAGTATTATATGTATTTTTCAAAGATTCATTCACTTCGCAAGTTTTTCGCTTTTTTTCGTAACGCAGCACCGGCAGTAATTAGACGCCGATAAGATCCAGAGAAAAGCAGGAATGATAATAGCAAGAACGCCCGTATTCCATACCATATGAAGCAGCATGGCTACCAATGTGCAAAAAGGAAGTACCTTTCCAGTCAGCAGATAAGTCTTATAGCTTGCTTCGTAAATTTCTTCCTTCTCTGCTTCGTCACAGCTTGCAAGCCACTGCTCCTGAAAGTTTATAGAAGTAGGATCACCTTTCTTATCCGGATAAATTCTCTGAACCAGCTTTATATAGCGAATCTGCCACATACCAAAATATCCAACCATTCCCACAAACACAACCAGTCCTGCTAAGAACATCCATATCTCACCGTCACTCTGGCTCTCAATATATTTCATAGAGTATCCTGGTGAAATAAGCAGCATCATAAGAACAGTTCCCACTGTACTCGCAATCATCCCCCAGCTGGAGGACACTTCAATATGATACTGCAATTCATGATATTCTTCATCCTCTGCATCCTGTATCTGGCTTCCCATTCTCTTCATCTTTCCAAAATGGATCTCACAGATCATAATACAGATCGCACCGCAGATACATTCCAGCAGCACTGTATGATCACGTACAGCCAAAAGAAATGCATTCATCCCATGCCCAATAGCTGCTATAGAATTCTCCCCAGTGTATGATGTAACAAAGCCAAAAATTCCTCCAACAACACCACCAGCCAGCATAATCAGTACCATTTTTAAATAGGAATTCATTTTCTTCTTAGATTTTCCCTTATTCATCTTCTCCATCCTCCGTATAAGTAAAAATATCTTCCACTGTCACCTGACAGATCTTCGCCAGCTTCAAAGCCAGCGTCACTGAAGGTGAATAGTCTCCCCTCTCAATCAGGCTGATCGTCTGTCTGGACACACCAGCCAGTTTCCCCATGTCCGCCTGATTGATTCCAAGCCTGGCACGATATTCCTTCAATCGATTCTCCAGCGCCATTTCAAAGGCTCCTTTCTCATTCGTAGTGTATTCAATTTTTTGAAATGACTTATTTCATTGTCATTATGACAAGTTTATTTGTCATTCCTTGTATTTGCATAATATCATTGACAACTTTACTTGTCAACAGGTTTTTTATATTTTCCCAAAACAACCTTGCAATCCTGTTATATCTCTACTGAAAACCGCTTTTCCAGTCTTTCTTCTGACATTATGCAAAAATATTTTCGAAATTTTCTATATTTTCCATCTATTCAACAGCTCTCACAATTGATATAATATTTTCAACAAATATGACAGCCGGGCTGGCATGTCAACTTGAAAGGAGAATCACAATGGCAGACGAAAAGAACATTGGTACCCCAGCAGAAGAGGAAATCGAGATCATCACCCTCACCGACGAAAACGGGGAAGACATGGATTTTGAGTTCCTGGACCTTGTTGAGTATGAAGGAAAGCGCTACGCAGTTCTTCTCCCACCTGTAGAGGACGTGGAAGGTGAGGACGAGAACGAAGATGAAGAAGTACTGATTCTTCAGGTTGAGGACGACAGAAATGAAGAAAACGAGAGCTATGTTTTCGTTGATGACGATGACATTCTCACCGCTGTTTTTGACATTTTCAAAGAGAAATTTAAAGACGAATTCGACTTCGCAGAAGAGTAAATTTACAAAAAGCTTTTAAGCAGCTGTACTCCATACAGTGTAAAAAGTTCCATCCCCCAACTTTTGACAAGATGTATGTCAGGATTTATGGGCGATTGCCGGAATAATTTTTTAAAACAGAATCTTGAGCAATAGAAAAAAGGTACCTGAAAACCATTTCAAAGTACCTTTTTTCTGTCATTTTATTCTCATTTATAGCTTAAAATCAACCTACAATGCTTTTTTAGTGAATCTTTTTTAATTTTCACCTATTTTTTCACCAAAACTCCAGCCCTGATTTACGCCAGACATTCATCCAAAATCTCCGCCATTTCATCAATATCCGCCTTGGTAATCACAAGCGGAGGCACAATACGAAGCACGTCGCTTCCTGCAGAAATAACCAGCAGTTTCTTCTCCAGAGCCTTCTTAACAATCTCTCCTACAGGTCGTCCTGCAATGACGATTCCCTGCATGAATCCCATACCTCTTCTTGCTGCAGCACACTCATGTTTTTCCACAAGTTCATCCAGTTTTTTTTCAAGATATGGGGTTAATTCCTGTACATGAGTAAGGATCATATCCTTCTCATAAATGTCAAAAACCTTGCTTACAGCCGCACATACAAACGGATTTCCGCCATAAGTTGTACCATGGTCTCCCGGCTTCAAAGAAGCCTGTGCAACCTTCTTACTCAACACAAATGCACCAACAGGAACACCGCATCCAAGCGCTTTTGCACAGGTCATAATATCCGGCTGTACACCGTATGCCTGCCATGCAAAATAATATCCGGAACGTCCCATTCCGCACTGGATTTCATCCAGAATAAGGAGAATATCTTTCTCATCACACAGTGCGCGAACGCCCTCCAGAAACTCTCTTTCCGCTGGATAAATACCGCCTTCTCCCTGTACGGTCTCCATAATAATTGCACATGTTTTATCTGTAACCTGGGCTTTTACACTCTCAAGATCATTGAAATCAGCAAATTTCACACCACCCATGAGCGGCTCAAAAGGCTCACGGTAATGTGCATTTCCAGTGACAGAAAGTGCTCCAATAGATCTGCCATGGAAAGAATGATTCATGGCAATGATCTCATGATCTGCATGTCCGTCACGTTCATAAGCATACTTTTTCGCAGCCTTTAATGCACCTTCAATAGCCTCTGTACCACTGTTTGTAAAGAAAGCCTTGTCCATGCGGCTTGCATTTACCAGCTTTGCGCCAGCTTCGATAATTGGCTCATTGTAATACAAATTAGAAATATGAGTCAGCTTATCAATCTGTTCTTTCAGTGCTTCATCATATCCAGGATAATGATATCCAAGCGAATTTACAGCAATTCCTGCTGCAAAATCCAGATATTTGGAGCCTTCGGAATCAAAAAGGTGCACACCCTCTCCACGTTCAAAAACAACAGGAAAACGATTATATGTATGAAGAATACTGGACTCCGCTTCTTCCATCTGATTATTCATGTTCATGGTAATATTTCTCTCCATCCTCTCTTAAAATAGCAGTTCCGATACCTTTGTTTGTAAAGATTTCCAACAGTAAACTATGAGGAATTCTTCCATCAAGAATATGAACCCGGTTAACACCATGCTCAATTGCTTCAATACAGTTATTCAGCTTCGGAATCATTCCGCCGCCAACATATCCATCCTCGATCAGTTTTCTGGCATCCTGAATATGAAGCTCAGAAATCAGAGATGACGGATCATCTTTATCCCTATAAACTCCCTCAATATCAGAAAGAAATGCAAGCTTCTCTGCATGTACAGCCTCTGCAATTGCGCAGGCTGCATCATCTGCATTAATGTTATAGCTGTCATAATTATCATCAAATCCGATTGGAAAAACAATCGGAAGAAAATCTTTTTCCAGCAGATCATAAAGAATTTTCGGGTTTACTTCTGTAATATCCCCTACAAATCCAATATCCTCTCCATTGGAATATTTCTTCTTACATTTCAGCAATCCACCGTCTTTTCCACTGATACCAACAGCCTGTACGCCAAGGGATTCCACATGGGTAACAAGCTCTTTGTTTACTCTTGCGAGAACCATCTCGGCAATCTCCATTGTCTGGGCATCGGTTACACGAAGACCATTGATAAACTTGGCTTCCATGCCTACTTTTCCAACCCATTTGCTGATTTCCTTGCCACCACCATGCACAATGATCGGCTTGAAACCAACCAGTTTCAAAAGAACTGCGTCCTTAATTACATTTGCCTTCAGTTCTTCATCCAGCATAGCACTTCCGCCATATTTTATTACTACGATCTTACGATTAAAACGCTGTATATAAGGAAGTGCCTCAATCAGCACCTCTGCCTTGTCAAGATATTTCTGATTTACCATTTTCTCTTAACCTTTCTTTCCTATATCTTCTATGTCATAGAGTTCCTGCAACCGCATACCTGTTGATTTTCTCCCGATTCCAGTCTTTTTTTGACCAAATTCCGCCTAAATCTACACTCTCTCAAATCCTAATATCAGGAACGGTAATCCGCATTAATTTTTACATAGTCATAAGTAAGATCACAGCCCCATGCAGTTGCTTTTGCGTCACCCATCTTCACATCTGCAATAGCCGTTACCTCATCCTCAGACAGGATTCTGGTTGCCTCTGCTTCATCATATCCTGTTGAAACACCGTTCTCAATAATCTTTAATTTTCCTGCGCGGCTCTCAAAATACAGGTCAACTTTTTCCGGATCAAACTGTACTCCAGAGTATCCCATAGCGCACAAAATACGTCCCCAGTTTGCATCGTGGCCATAAATTGCAGCCTTTGTAAGAGAAGAAGTTACTACGGATTTGCTAAGCGTAACTGCATCTTCTTTTGTCTTAGCGCCCACAATTTTCACTTCAAAAAGTGCAGTCGCGCCCTCTCCGTCACCTGCAATTTTCTTTGACAAACAGGTATTAATATAATTCAAAGCCTCCATAAATTTATCAAAATCAGCACCCTCTTCTGTGATCTCAAGATTGCCTGCCATGCCATTTGCAAGGAGAAGAACAGTGTCATTTGTGGAAGTATCACCATCTACAGAAACCATATTAAAAGTATCTTTAATATTAGCACTTAGTGCTTTTTGAAGCATTTCTTTGGAAATTGCAGCATCTGTTGTGACAAATCCAAGCATGGTACACATATTAGGATGGATCATTCCGGATCCCTTGCACATACCGCCAACTGTTACTGTTTTTCCACCAATTTCGATCTGTACAGCAACCTCTTTTTTTACGGTATCTGTAGTCATGATAGCCTTGGCTGCCTCTGTTCCGGCCTCTAAAGAACCGTCAAGCTTCGGAGCCATAGCCTTTACACCATTTACAATTCTGTCAATCGGAATCTGCATTCCAATCACCCCTGTAGATGCAACCAGTACACTGTCTGCAGGGATTCCAAGTATCTCAGAAGCTGCATCAGCAGTCGCCTTACAATAGCCATATCCTTCTGCTCCGGTACATGCATTTGCAATACCACTGTTGCAGATCACAGCCTGTGCAGATGGGTGATTATAGACCACATTCTGATCCCATTTTACCGGAGCTGCCTTCACCACATTTGTTGTAAAAGTGCCAGCTGCAACACATGGAACTTCACTGTAAACCATGGCCATATCTGTACGGCCTTTGTATTTAATTTCTGCTGCTGCCGCTGCTGCTTTAAACCCCTTTGCTGCGGTAACACCACCTGTAATTATTTCCATATTGATACTCCTCCTTTGCCCGATCAGGCAAATTATATGTTTATTTTTTGATGTAACTCAGTCCTGAAACCATGCCCGGAGCCTGTCTCCAATTTCACTTTTACGGATACATCGGAACCTGTAATAATCCTTCCGCTTCATCAAACCCAAACATCAGATTCATATTCTGAACTGCCTGTCCGGCAGCACCTTTTACCAGGTTGTCAATAGCTCCCATCATGATGATTCTGTGGGTTCTCGGATCGATCTTGAAGTTCACATCCACGTAATTACTGCCCTCTACCCACTTTGTCTGCGGACACACATCCTTATCCAGAACCCTCACAAATGTCTCATTCTCATAACATGCATCATAAGCAGCTTTTACTTCTTCGTAGGTCACATCCTTTGTCAGGGAAGCGTATGCTGTAACCAGAATGCCTCTGTTCATTGGAACAAGATGCGGGGTAAAATTAATGGTCACTTCCTGTCCGCAGGCATATCCTAACTGGTCTTCGATCTCTGGTGTATGTCTGTGTGTAGCAACACCGTAAGCCTTGATATTTTCATTTACTTCACAATAAAGATTATCAACCTTAGCCCCTCTTCCAGCACCCGTTGTTCCGGATTTAGCATCAATAATAATCGTGTTCGGATCAATCATTCCGGCCTTTAACAATGGGTAAATAGAAAGTGTAGAACAAGTTGGATAGCATCCCGGATTCGCGATCAGACGGGCTTTTTTGATGTCCTCGCGGTTAATCTCACATAATCCGTACACAGCTTCATCAATAAACTGAGGGGATTTGTGCTCAATTCCGTACCATTTTTCATATTTCTTCACATCTTTAATACGGAAGTCTGCACTTAAATCAATTACTTTCGCTCTGGAAAGGATTCCCTCATTTACAAGAGAAGCACACAGCCCCTGCGGTGTTGCAGTGAAAATCACATCAACCTCATCTGCCAGAGCTTCCATGTTATCGTCCATACATTTTGCATCTACCAGCTTAAAAAAGTTCTGATAAATTCCTGCATATTTTTTATCAATGTAGCTTCTTGATCCATACCATGCTACTTCCACATTTTTATGTCCCAGAAGGAGACGTACAATTTCATTTCCCGCATAACCGGTTGCTCCAATAATTCCAGCTTTTATCATTTTAGTGTCCTCCATTATTATGGTGTCAAAAGCATGCTTTTTCAAACAGGCTCTAGAACTCATACTTGTTACTCTGTTCACTGGCAACAATGTCCGTTTTGTGAACGGAGTGAACAGTAACATGTGCTTTATAAACAATGATGAATGAATTATACATCTTCTTTGCATATTATGCAATAGTCATTTTTTCCTTATTTTCCATTCAATCAATCTTTTTTTGTGCATTTCAACGCGTATTTACCTATTATATGATGCATTTTTATGCAAAGTTTTTATAAACTTTTTTCAAATTTACTATTGCATATTTATGAGTATTGTTGTATATTATTCTTTGTGAATAACGTGCAGAACGTAAGAGCCGTTATCACGATGAATATTTATTCAAAATTTAATATGCTTTATAACCCTATCTGTTTCAGAGGGATAAAAGAAAAGAGGTAAATATTATGAAAGAAAAAGTTGTACTTGCATATTCAGGCGGACTTGATACCACAGCATTGATTCCGTGGCTGAAAGAAACATTTGATTATGATGTTGTCTGCTGCTGCGTTAACTGCGGACAGGGAAATGAGCTGGACGGACTTGAGGAAAGAGCAAAGCTTTCCGGAGCTTCCAAATTATATATTGAAGATATCGTAGATGACTTCTGCGACAACTATATTATGCCGTGTGTTGAGGCAGGTGCTGTATACGAGCACAAATATCTTCTTGGTACTTCCATGGCACGTCCTGCTATTGCTAAGAAACTGGTTGAGATCGCAAGAAAAGAGAACGCTGTTGCAATCTGTCACGGCGCAACTGGTAAAGGAAATGACCAGATCCGTTTCGAGCTTGGAATCAAAGCTCTTGCACCAGACATCAAAATCATTGCACCATGGCGTATGACTGACGTTTGGACCATGCAGTCCCGTGAAGACGAGATCGCGTTCTGCCAGGCTCATGGTATCAACCTTCCATTCGATGCAAAACACAGCTACAGCCGTGACCGTAACCTGTGGCACATCAGCCATGAGGGACTTGAGCTTGAGGATCCGGCGCAGGCTCCAAACTATGATGATATGTTAGTACTCAGCGTAACACCTGAGAAAGCTCCGGATAAAGAGACCGAAATCACCATGACATTTGAGGCAGGTGTTCCAAAGACCTTAAATGGAAAGGCAATGAAAGTTTCCGAGATCATCACAGAGCTGAACAAGCTTGGCGGCGAGAACGGAATCGGCATTATCGATATCGTTGAGAACCGTGTTGTAGGTATGAAATCCCGTGGTGTTTATGAGACTCCTGGTGGAACAATCCTTATGGAAGCACATGAACAGCTTGAGGAACTGATCCTTGATCGTGAAACTCTGGAAACCAAGAAGAAACTTGGCAGCCAGCTGGCTCAGGTTGTTTACGAAGGAAAATGGTTCACACCACTTCGTGAGGCAATCCAGGCATTCGTAGAGTCCACACAGAAATATGTAACTGGTGAAGTAAAATTCAAACTTTATAAAGGCAACATCATCAAAGCAGGAACCACTTCTCCATACAGCCTTTACAATGAATCTCTTGCTTCCTTCACAACAGGTGATATGTACGATCACCATGATGCAGACGGATTCATCACTCTGTTCGGTCTGCCGCTGAAAGTTCGTGCAATGAAGCTTGCAGAAGTAGAAAGTCAGAAACAGACCAACGACTGATCTTCATAAAAAATAAAATAAACCAAAAACATCTCCGGAAGTTCTTAATCCTCCCGGAGATGTTTTTTTGCAGCTTTTTTGTTTTATGTAAACCAATTATTTTCCAGCGCTTATTTTATTTAGCAACCAGCGCTCATTAAAAATTTTCTCAACTGATTTTTACCTTCTTCTGCTCCAGCCTCTCAGACACCCATTCCTTAAACAATGTATAAATTACAGACACCAACGGAATAAAAATCAGCATTCCCACAATTCCCATAAGATTTCCGCCCAGAGTCACTGCAACCAGTACCCAGATTGCCGGCAGTCCCACAGAGTTTCCAACTACATGAGGATAGATCAGATTTCCCTCAATCTGCTGCAGGATCAAGAACAATACAAGAAATGCCAAAGCTTTCAGAGGACTTACCATCAAAATCAAGAAAAATCCCACCCAGCATCCAATAATTCCGCCAAACACAGGAATCAGCGCCGTAAAACTGATCAGCACTCCGATCAGCATTGCATATGGAAATCTTCCGATCGTCATGGAAACAAAGAACATGCTTCCCAGGATCACCGCCTCTATGCACTGCCCGGTAATAAAGCTTGAAAACACCTTACTTGCCAGTGTACATACATGTCCCAGATATTCCACTGTTTTCACAGGTAAGATCGCATAAGCCGCTTTCAGGACCTGCCTGCCCAGCTTCTCTTTCTGAAGGAGCACATAACAGGAAAACACAAAACCAATTGCAAAATTCATAGCCATGCTCACCAATCCCATAGTCACGGTAATAGTGGATGATACCAGATTGTCCGCCCCACTTCTCAAAACGCTCACAATAGAATCAATAATTTTCTGCGGATCAATTTCTATGGTAGATGCCCATTTCACAATTTCAGAATCACTCTGGAAGGTATCTGTCAGCCATTTCTGAACTAACGGAATATCTTCTTCCACCTTTTTCACAACATTTACCAGAGTTCTTCCAAGCTCCGGTGCCACAATCAGTACTACAACGAGAATCGCCAGCACCACCAGAACAATGGAAAAGATCAGGCTCACCGGTCTTGCAAATTTTGCCGCTGCACGTCCCCTCCTGTCTTCTTTTTCCTTTGCTTTTCCAAAAACATGACGCTCAATAAATGCCATAGGTACATTCAGCACAAACGCCATAGCTCCACCCAGCACAAATGGCAGAAGAAGTCCCCACACAATTTTCGCATACTTCAGCACCACATCCAGATTCTGCACTCCCAGATACAGAAGCACTGAAAAAGCGATCAGCCACCTTATCTTTTTCATATTTTCCTTATTTAGTTCCACTATTTTCAACCTCTTCCTTTCTCAGTACACTTTTGTTCTGCATATCTTACCACAAAATCCACTTTTTGACCAGTTATCCCTTTCTTTTTCCCACCTCTTTTAATTCAACGTGTTACTGTTCCCTCCGTGACCAGTAACACGCTTCGCGATGCAAAAGAATCATGCTTTGCATGATTTCGCGCCGCAATTCTCTGGTTTTCTTTGAACTTTATTGACACTTTTCCACGTTAACGCTATAATATTGATTAAATATCGTTTGCTCTAGAGCGTGTTTGAAAAATCATTCCCGCAATCTGCACGCCCCACTTTGCGGTATATTTTGCCCGAATTCGGTTGCCGTAGCCCGCTACGGCGCCCTCATCCGGACAAAATCTCCCACAAATTGTGACGCACATCTTGTGGGAGATTTTTTTATAATTATATTGTGGGGTTTTTCCCCGGCGAAAAGGAGGTATCTTCACTAAATGAAACAGATATCAGGCAATAAGCTGCTGGTAAAAGCACTGAAAGAAGAAGGTGTTGAGTACATTTTCGGTTATCCCGGAGCATGTACCATTGATATCAGCGATGAATTATACAAACAGGATGATGTCACCGTAATCCTTCCACGTCACGAACAGGCACTGGTTCACGCAGCCGATGCTTACGCACGTACTACTGGAAAAGTTGGAGTATGTCTTGTAACAAGCGGTCCTGGTGCTACCAATCTTGTTACAGGCCTTGCTACAGCCAATTATGACAGCGTTCCTCTTGTGTGCTTCACAGGTCAGGTAGCACGTCATCTGATTGGAAACGATGCATTCCAGGAAGTTGATATTGTAGGAATTACCCGCAGTATTACCAAGTATGGAGTCACCGTACGCAACCGTGAAGATCTTGGACGTATCATTAAGGAAGCCTTCTATATTGCACGTACCGGACGCCCTGGACCGGTTCTCATTGACCTGCCCAAGGATGTAATGGCTGAACTGGGCAGTGCAGAATATCCAAAGAGCGTAAATATCCGCGGCTACAAACCAAACACCAGTGTCCACATCGGACAGCTGAAACGTGCGATCAAAACACTTTCCAAGGCAAAGAAGCCACTTTTCCTTGCAGGCGGCGGAATCAATATTTCCCATGCCAATAAGGTATTCCAGGAAGTAGTGGAAAAAACCGGTGTTCCGGTTGTAACTACTATTATGGGACGAGGTGCAATTCCTACCAACCATCCGCTTTTTATTGGAAACCTTGGCATGCACGGTGCATATGCAGCCAACATGGCTGTAAGCAATTGTGACGTACTTTTTTCCATTGGAACACGTTTTAACGACCGAATCACAGGAAAGCTTCATGAATTTGCCCCTAACGCCCAGATTATCCATATTGACATTGACACGGCCTCTATTTCCAGAAATATCCAGGTAGATATTCCGATCGTTGCAGATGCAAAAGATGCCCTTACCAAAATGTCCGAATACGTTTCCGACTATGCCAGCAAAAAATGGAACAGTGAGATAAACAGCTGGAAGCAGGAACATCCTCTTGCAATGCGTCCAAATGACAGATTAAGTCCGGTTGACATCATCAACCAGATCAACTGCCAGTTTGAAGAAGCCATCATTGTCACAGATGTCGGACAACACCAGATGCTGGTTTCCCAGTATGCTGAGATCACACCAGGCAAGCAGCTTGTTATGTCCGGGGGACTTGGTACCATGGGATACGGTTTTCCTGGTGGTGTAGGAGCAAAGATCGGTAATCCGGACAAACCGGTTATCGTTATTTCCGGCGACGGTGGAATGCAGATGAATATTCAGGAATTTGCCACAGCTGTTCTGGAAGAGCTTCCACTGATCCTTTGTGTATTTAATAACGAATATCTTGGTATGGTTCGTCAGTGGCAGAAGCTTTTCTATGGCAAACGCTACAGCATGACCAATCTTCGCTCCGGTGCCCTTTCCCGCCGTACAAATGGCGAGGAATACCCGAAATATACACCGGATTTTGTAAAGCTGGCAGAAAGCTACGGTGCCAAAGGAATTCGGGTTTTCAATAAAAATGAGGTTGCCGCAGCCTTTGAAGAAGCAAAGAAAAATACCAAAGTTCCGACCCTGATCGAGTTCATCATTGATCCTGAAGAAATGGTTTATCCGATGGTAAAGCCTGGCGGAACACTGGAAGATTTAATTATGGATTGTTAATTAACAGGAGGTTTATCCAATGGCAGATAAAGGCATGAAAAAAAGATGGATTTCCCTCTACGTAGAAAACCAGGTAGGTGTTCTGTCCAAGATTTCCGGACTTTTCTCCGGCAAAAGCTATAACCTGGACAGCCTTACCGTTGGTACTACAGAGGATCCTACCGTTTCCCGAATGACCATCGGAACTGTAAGCGACGATGAAACGTTCGAACAGATCAAAAAACAGCTGAACCGAATGGTAGAAGTCATCAAAGTTATTGATTTCACCAATATGTTCGTCCGCATGAAAGAAATTCTTTACATCAAGGTTTTTAACTGCTCTTCTGAGGACAAAGTTGAATTATTCCAGATTGCTGAGACTTTCAAGGCCAGAGTCATTGATTACGGTAAAGACAGCCTGCTTCTGGAATTCGTACAGACAGCAACCAAAAATGATGCAGTTGTCAAACTGATCAAAGAAGAATTCGGCCGCATTGAAGTAGTTCGAGGTGGAAGTGTAGGAATTGAATCCATCAGCATGATGGAAAGATAATTTAAACGATGATGCCCCTCCTGTTAAAGGAGGGCATTTTTGTAAATTTTACGAGGGGATAATCCATTATGAAAAAACAACAAATACCATTAAAAAATTCACTGATTCTCCTTTTGACAGCAACTATCTGGGGAATCGCCTTTGTAGCTCAAAGTGAGGGCGGTGAAGCTGTCGGCCCTCTCACTTTCAATGCCACAAGAAACATTATCGGTTCTCTGGTGCTGATCCCGGTTATTTTACTGCTCAATAAAATAAATCCACAGAGCAATTCAGCTGATTCCGCAGAATCCGACAGACAGTCAATGGCATCCAGCGGTTCAAATCCATTTTCCCGCAACAAAACCTTAATTGCCGGCGGCATAATCTGCGGTATCTGCCTGTGTCTTGCTTCCAACTTCCAGCAGTTTGGTATCCAGTACACCTCCGTTGGAAAAGCAGGTTTTCTCACTGCATGCTACATTATCATCGTCCCGATCCTTGGACTTTTTATGAAAAAGAAATGCAGTCCTTTTATCTGGGTTGCGGTTGTAATGGCACTGATTGGTCTCTACCTGCTTTGCATCACAGACGGCTTTTCCATTGGAAAGGGAGACATTCTGGTCCTGATCTGTGCTTTCCTGTTTTCCCTGCACATTCTGGTCATTGACTACTTTTCACCAAAGACGGATGGAGTAAAAATGTCTTGCATCCAGTTTCTGGTCTGCGGAGTCCTCACCGCTATCCCAGCCATAATTCTGGAGCATCCCAGTCTTTCTTCATTCAGTGGAGCCTGGGGCGCTACTCTCTATGCCGGCGTTATGTCCTGCGGTGTCGCCTACACTCTCCAGATTGTAGGCCAGAAAAATATGAACCCAACCGTAGCCTCCCTGATTCTCAGTCTGGAATCCTGCATCTCTGTCCTCGCCGGCTGGATTATCTTAGGACAGAAATTAAGCACCCGGGAAATCATCGGTTGTGTGGTAATGTTCGGGGCTATCGTTCTTGCCCAGCTGCCGCAGAAAGAAACTGCCAGTGAAAAATAACGCGCTCTAAATCTTCCAAAACCCAAAGTAAGAGGTAACGCTTGAACCTTCCAAACGTTACCTCTTACTTATTTAACCCACATCACCCATTATACAGCTGATAATATTTACCTTTCTGCGCAATTAACTCATCATGAGAGCCTCTCTCAATAACACGTCCCTGCTCCAGAACCATAATACAGTCACTGTTTCTGACTGTGGATAACCTATGTGCAATTGCAAATGTAGTTCTGCCTTCCATCAGCTTATCCATACCATCCTGTACCAGCTTCTCTGTACGGGTATCAATAGAACTGGTAGCCTCATCCAGGATCAGTACCGGCGGATCTGCTACTGCCGCCCTGGCAATTGCAAGCAGCTGTCTCTGTCCCTGGCTTAAATTAGCACCATTGTTGCGAAGCATAGTATTATAACCATCCGGCAGCCTTCGGATAAAGCCATCCGCATTAGCCAGCTTTGCAGCCGCGATCACTTCTTCATCCGTTGCATCAAGTTTACCATAACGAATATTTTCCATAACCGTAGCCGTAAACAAATTGGTATCCTGAAGTACGATACCCATAGAACGCCTTAAATCGCCCTTTTTGATCTTGTTTATATTAATTCCGTCATAACGGATCTTACCGTCCTGAATGTCATAGAAACGATTCAGAAGATTGGTAATTGTCGTCTTACCGGCACCCGTGGAGCCGACAAATGCAATTTTCTGTCCGGGCTTCGCATACATCTTCACATCGTGAAGCACGATCTTGTCATCACGATATCCGAAGTCAACGCCATCCAGAACAATATCACCTTTCAATTCGATATAATCTGTTTTGCCAGTGGCTTTGTGAAAATGCTTCCATGCCCAGCGTCCTGTACGCTTCTCGGACTCAACCAGATTACCATTCTCTTCTTTCACATTTACCAGAGTCACATATCCGTCATCTACCTCCGGCTTCTCGTCCAGAAGGTCGAAGATACGCTTCGCTCCGGCAAGTGCCATAACAATACTGTTAAACTGCTGGCTTACCTGGTTGATCGGCTGGCTGAAGCTCTTGTTAAAAGTAAGAAAACTTGCTAGGCCGCCAAGAGTAAATCCACCCACACCGTTTACGGCCAGCACACCGCCAACAATAGCACACAGCACATAGCTGATATTTCCAATCTGCGCACAGGTAGGCATCAGCACATTTGCAAATTTGTTGGCATTATTTGCGCTCTCAAACAGCTGGTCATTCAGCTCATTAAACTTCTCAAGGCTTTCTTCCTCATGGCAGAATACCTTTACAACCTTCTGACCTTCCATCATTTCCTCGATGTAACCATTTACAACACCAAGATTCTTCTGCTGCTCCATGAAAAACTTACCACTAAGTCCTGCAAGATTCTTACTTGCCACCAGCATGACTCCAACCATGACCAGAGTCACGATGGTAAGCGGCACATTCAAAATAATCATACTTACCAGTACACTGACAATGGTGATCACACTGGAGATCAGCTGGGGAATACTCTGGCTGATCATCTGGCGCAGTGTATCAATATCATTGGTATAGATAGACATGATATCACCATGTGCATGTGTATCAAAATATTTAACAGGAAGTGTTTCCATGCGCTCGAACATCTCATTTCGAAGATTGCGTAAGGTACCCTGACTGACATAGATCATCAGACGGTTGTACGTATATGTGCATGCCACCCCGATTGCATAAAAACAGGCTACACGAAGAATTGCCATTGCAAGAGGATGGAAATCCGGAGTCTCAGATTGAAGCATAGGCATGATATACTGGTCAATCAAAGTCTTCATAAACATGGTTCCCTGCACATTGGCAAGAACACTTACCACAATGCCGATCACAACTACAATAATATGGATCCTGTAGTTCTTAAAAATATACCCCATCAGTCTTCCAAGCATCTTGCCCGGATTCTCTACCATAGGGCCTGAACGGAAGGCTGCCCCGCTGCGGCCTGGCTTCTTTATCGGTCTTTCATTGCTCATGCCTGCTCACCTCCTCTATTCTCATCAAAATCTCCACCACCCTTTATCTGTGAATTATAAACCTCCTGATAAATGGCATTGGTTTTCATCAGTTCCTCATGAGTTCCAAATCCGCTGATTTTTCCCTCATCCATGACAATGATCCTGTCCGCACTCTGAATACTGGAAATACGCTGTGCAATGATCAGCTTGGTAGTATCCGGAATTTCTTCTGCAAAAGCTCTTCTGATACGTGCATCTGTGGCAGTATCTACCGCACTTGTGGAATCATCCAGAATCAGTACTTTGGGTTTCTTAAGAAGAGCTCTGGCGATACACAGACGCTGTTTCTGACCGCCGGAAACATTGGTTCCGCCCTGCTCAATATAAGTATTGTATTTGTCCGGCATTTTCTCAATGAAGTCATCCGCACAGGAAAGCTGACACGCTCTGCGGCACTCTTTCTCCGAAGCCTCTTTATTTCCCCAGCGCAGATTCTCCAGAATGGTACCGGAAAACAGCACATTCTTCTGAAGTACAACTGCTACCTGGTTACGCAGACTATCCATATGGTAGTCACGCACATCCACGCCGCCAACTTTCACTGATCCGGAGCTCACATCATAAAGACGGCTGATCAGGTTTACCAGACTGGACTTGGCACTTCCGGTTCCACCGATAATACCAATAGTTTCTCCTGCGCGGATAGAAAGATTGATATCCTTCAGCACCGGCTCCTTACTGTCCTTCTTATAGCTGAAATCCACATGATCAAATTCAATACTTCCGTCTGCAACTTCCATAACCGGATCCTGCGGATCATGAAGATCTGCTGTTTCATTGATAACCTCAGTTACACGCTCTGCACTTGCTGCGCTCATGGTGACCATAACAAATACCATGGAAAGCATCATAAGGCTCATAAGAATATTCATACAATATGTAAGAAGACTCATCAATTCACCTGTAGTCAGACTGCCGCCAACGATCATATTCGCACCCAGCCAGCTGATTCCAAGAATACATGCATATACTGTAAACTGCATAACCGGCATATTCATAACTACCAGTTTCTCAGCTCTTACAAACATTTCGTAAACTTTATTGCAGGCTTTCTGAAACTTAGTGGTCTCATATTCTTCACGTACATAAGCCTTCACAACGCGGACTGCGCTGATATTCTCCTGCACGCTGGCATTTAAATCGTCATATTTTTCAAATACTTCCCGGAAATACTTAGTCGCCTTTTTCATAATAAATACGAGAAAACATCCAAGAAAAATAACGGCAATAAGGTAAATGCTGGCAACCCTTGCATTGATCATAAACGCCATCGCCATGGCACAGATCAGACTGGCCGGGGCACGGGTACACATACGCAGGATCATCTGGTATGCATTCTGCAGGTTGGTCACGTCTGTAGTCAGACGTGTGATCAGACTTGCAGTACTGAACTTGTCAATGTTTGAAAATGAAAATGTCTGAATGTTCGTATACATTGCTTTACGAAGATTACGGGCAAAACCGGAGGATGCGTATGCTCCGTATTTTCCCCCAAGAATACCGGTAACAAGTCCTGCAACAGCAAGAAGCGCCATAATGGCACCCTTTCTGTAAAGATAACTGATATTACCGGCTTCCACACCGTTGTCGATCATATCTGCCATTACAAGAGGAATCATTGTCTCCACCACAACCTCCAGTATCATAAATACCGGTGTGAGGAAGGAGGCCTTCTTAAACTCCTTTACCTGGGCAAGTAATGTCTTTATCATCAGGTTCTCCCCTTTCTTTTTTGTTAGTTTTCATCCCGCAGACAGCACTCTCTTTGGGCATTTTCCCGGATCATGTCCAGAACTTCCAGGAAGCATTCCAGTTTTTCCTGGGGAATATCAGACTTTAACACATCCTGGATCCTGTCAAAATTCTCCATAATTTCCATCTGAAATTCCATCCCCTTTTCCGTAAGCACCAGACGCTTCAACCTGGCATCTCTTGGAATAGATTCTCTGGTAATAAGCCCTTTCTTCTCCATTGCCTGAAGGATTCCTGACGCAGTAGAACGCGCCATCTGAAATTCTGCTTCCAGGTCTTTCTGAAAAACAGCTTCTTCTGAATGCCGGTACAGATAACCAATGATCCAACCCTGCATGCGGTTAATTCCGGCTTTCTCATCCACCTTGGACTGATACGAATTCACCAGACGCCCAATTACCTGATTGAGAGTACGAACCTCATACCCTATTTGCCGTTCCGCCCTGCAGCACTCATCAGGACCAGTTTTCTTCTTTTTCTCCATCTTTCCCTTCTTTCATATACTTCCATACAAAATAGTTCATGTGCGAACTGTTCGGGTTCGAACTGTTCGTGCACGAACTAATTATAAGGGGCATGTTTCTGAATGTCAATCCTGTTTTTTCAATATCCGCTTTGCTATTTGCTCGCGGAGCGTTTTTTGTGTAATAGGAAATTACTCCGTAATATTCCTATTACACAAAAAAATACCAGAAGCAAAATTCCCATTGCTCCTGGCATCCCTTTTTATTTCGAATAAAAGCTCCACTCCCTTTCATCCACAGGCAGGTCTTCCATCTGATAATTCTCAATCCGGATGAAACTTCCCATCTCGATTTCCTGAATCATACGCTCAATTCCGGAAAGCTCTCCCTGGACTTCCATTTCCACTCTGCCATCCCACAGATTGTCCACCCAGCCGGTAAGATCATTGGCTCTCGCCGCATTTTTGGCACGGTAACGAAATCCAACGCCCTGCACCTGCCCGGAAAAATATATGTGTTTTCTCACTATCGCCATCTTTTGTCACTCCTTATGTACCTTATGATATACGTCAATACCGGCAGATGCAAGAATTTTTATTATTTTCCCTCAAAAATCTGAGCAATCGGGGAATCCGATGACAAAATAACGGTCTTGTTTTCTCCTTGCATAGAAGCTTTCAGTGCTTCAAGACTTCTTACGAAGGAATAAAATTCACTTCTCTCATCTTCCCCATAAGCCTGGGAAAGAATTTTCATATATTCCTGTTCCCCTTCTGCCTTCAAAATCTCAGCCTGCTTCTTCGCATCTGAAATCTGAATGGTCACTTCCTTATCCGTCTTGTTCTGGATTACTTTTGCTTCTGAATCGCCTTCTGCTTTATATGTAGCAGCAATATTATCACGCTCTGAGATCATTCTCTCATACACAGCAGCCTTATTATCGTCCGGCAGATCCAGCTGCTTTGTTTCAAATTTAATCAGCTCTATTCCATATTGTTCCATATTATCTCCAATGGCTTCCATCACCATATCCGATAATTCTCCGTCACGGCTTGTGATCACTCTGTCCTGGGAAAGACTGCTGATCACATTTTTTGTGGCATTATATACGGCCGTATTAATTCGGCTCTCGCTGTTTTCCAAAGAAGAGTTCAGAGTCTGTGCAAATTTAAGGGGATCTGTGATTCTCCACAAAACATAGCTGTCACTGATCATGGTTTTCTTGTCCTTGGTAATCACATCAGATGCTTCCAAATCATATAACAACGTTTCCTTTGGTAAAGACTGTGTTCTTTCTATCAATGGAATTTTAAAGCTGATTCCCGGTTCGCAGATCACTCTGTCAACTTTACCAAACTGACGGATCAGCTTGTATTCATTTTGTTGGGTTATAGTTATGGAAGAACCGATTATTACTGCTCCGAGAATGCCTGCTATAAGTGCCGCTTTTTTCATTTTCATAATTTTTTATCCTTTCTATCAGATACTTATCTTAACTTCACTTAGTTTCTTCACTTGTATCTTCTTCTGTTTTCCAGTCTCCGGAAAAAGAATCCAGCGGCAATATCTTTTCCACGCCACTTCCGTTGTCGATCACAATCTTCATACCAGGCAGCACATCTTCCATGGTTTCATAGAACATTCGCATTTTTGTGGTCTCCGGATTCTTCACATATTCCTCATACATTGCATTAAATCTTGCCACCTCAGCTTCTGCCTCATTGATCCTCACCTGTTTTTGTGCCTCCGCATCCTGAATAATCTGGTCTGCCTGGGCCTGCGCTTCGGGAAGCTTTTCGTTCCTGTATTTATTGGCATTGTTAAGCGCCGTTTCCTTTCCCTGTTTCGCAGTTTCCACCTCTTTAAATGCTTTCATCACTTCTTCAGTAGGCGGCTCGGAATCCTGTATTGTTATGTTGACCAATTGAATTCCCAGATCCTGTTCCTCCATCTGATTCAAAATCATTTCTTTGATCTTGCTCTGGATTTCTCCTTTTCCGGTGGTCAGAACCTCATCCACGTTATAGCTTGCTATCACAGTTCGGATACAACTTTGCGCAATATTTTTTAAAATCTCTTCCGGCTGCTCAGATGTGTAAAGATATTTTACAGGTTCTGAAATTCGATATTCTACAAAGAAATCCACATCAATAAAATTATAATCCGAAGTAATCATGATTCCTTCATTTTCCACCACCTCATTGTTCCCCATACTGTATCCGATTGGAAATCCCTGGATCGTGGTGTTTACCTTCTGCACCTGCTGTACAAAAGGGACTTTGAAATGTAATCCCGTTTCAGTTACTGCCTTTGGCACTCCAAAGGTTGTGAGTACTGCCTGTTCCTGCTCCTGAATCTGGTAAGTTGCATCCAGAGCCAATCCCCCTGCCGCTATAAGCCCGGCAGCACCGATTGCCAGATATTTCATTTTTCCATTTCGCTTACTCATTTTTCTCCTCCATCTCTTTTACCAACAATAGTTTTCAAAAAGGGAGAATAAAAAAAGACTTTTATCCCAGGCACTGTCATAATGCCTGAAATAAAAGTCTCGCTGATTATCTCATAATGCGGGTAGTTTCATCTACCGTTCTGACGCATTTATGCACCATTCAGAAAAAA
>OBHX01000093.1_pt1 | contig 87153 bp, 75 predicted proteins | sample 1519331 | NCBI WGS metagenome assembly OBHX01 (sample SAMEA2602897, study PRJEB22501) | metagenome
TTTTTTCCGCATATATTTTGTGGAAGGGATTTCAAAGGATTGGATTGGATTCTGAAATTTTTACGCCGGACCGTGTAAAAGAAGGGTACGGACTGAACCGGCGTATTGTAGATGAGGCGCTCGCGGGCGGACGTGATTTTCTTGTTACGTGCGATAATGGAATTGCGGCGAATGAGGAAGTGGATTATGCAAAGAAACTTGGTATGACGGTAATTGTTACCGACCACCATGAGGTGCAGGAGCAGATGCCGGATGCGGATGTTGTGCTGGATCCAAAGAGGGATGATGAGACATATCCATTTCACGGGTTGTGTGGCGCCGGTGTGGCGTTTAAACTGATTTGTGCACTGTATGATGTGCAGCAGGTTCCGGCGGAAGCTAAGGATGAATTGCTAGAATACGCTGGGATTGCGACGGTGGCTGATGTAATGGAACTGCAGGGGGAAAACCGGATTTTGGTAAAATATGGTTTGAAAGCACTTTCGCATACGAAAAATATAGGGCTTCGCGCATTGCTTAAAGTACAGGAATTGGAAGATAAGCAGATTACGGCAGGACATATTGGATTTATCTTGGGACCGTGCTTTAATGCAGCAGGGCGTATAGCGACCGTAGCAGAATCCTTTTCTCTTTTGATGGAAGAGGATGAAGAAAAGGCGTTGGAGAAAGCTGAGCGGTTAAAAGAAATTAATGAATCCCGCAAGCAAATGACAGAAGATGGTGCGGAAGAAGCCTATTTAAAACTGGAGGAGAAAGAGGCCAAAAATAAGCTGCCAAAGGTGCTGATTGTATTACTGCCGGATACGCATGAGAGCCTTGTTGGTATTATTGCCGGACGGGTGAAGGAGAGGTACAACCGCCCAACGATTGTTTTTACGGAAACGGAAGATGGTCTTGTGAAGGGTTCCGGGCGCTCGATTGAGGTGTATGACATGTTTCACGAATTGATGGCGTGCAAAGATTTGATGGAGCGGTTTGGCGGCCACAAAATGGCGGCAGGCATGACACTTCACAGGAAGGATTTGCCGGAGTTAGAAAAGCGGTTAAATGAAAATTGTGTGCTGACAGAAGAGGATTTTCGCCCGGTCGTAAGAATTGACGCACCGATGCCGATTGGCTACATAACAGAAACATTGTTAAGTGAAATTGAACAAATGGAGCCGTTTGGCGTGGGAAATCCAAAGCCGATTTTTGCAGAACAGCATTTTCGTATTTTGTCGGGGCGCAAATTTGGCGTTGAGGGGACAGTGTTAAAGCTGCAGGTGCAAAACGATGTCGGCAATCGCATCGGAGCGGTCTGTTTCCGGCGGACGGAGGAGTTTGAGCAGTTTGTCATTGCGGAGTGGGGAGAAGCTGAGTTAAAGCGGATGTACGAGGGGCGCGAAAATCTGTTAGACATTGCATTTACATATTATCCGTCGGTGAATGAATATAATGGACGCCGTGAGTTACAGATACAAATTGCCGGCTGGTGCCGGATTCCACGATAGGAGGATAGAATATGATTGAGATTAGTTTATGTATGATTGTGAAAAATGAGGAGAAAATTCTCGCACGCTGTTTAGATAGTGTGGCGGATTTGGTGGATGAAATTGTGATTGTTGACACCGGCTCCACGGATGCTACAAAGAAAATTGCGGCAAATTATACAGATAAAATATATGATTTTACGTGGGTGGATGATTTTTCGGCAGCGCGGAATTTTGCCTTTTCTAAGGCAGAAAAAGACTATATTTATACAGCGGATGCGGATGAGGTAATTGATGAGGAAAACAGAAAACGCTTTCGTGAATTAAAGGAAGTGCTTTTGCCGGAAATTGAAATTGTGCAGATGAAGTATGGCAATCAGTTGTCTCATGGAACCGCATATAATTTTGACGAAGAGTATCGTCCGAAACTTTTTAAAAGACTTCGGGAATTTACATGGATTGAACCGATTCACGAGATGGTTCGCTTAGACCCGGTTGTTTTTGATTCGGATATTGTCATCGGGCACTATCCGGAGAACAATCACTGCAAGCGTGATTTTGCAACTTTCCGGAAACACATTCATAAAGGACTTCGGCTGTCAAAACGGCTGCATCACATGTATGCAATGGAGTTGTATATTTCCGGGGATGATGAAGATTTTCTGGAGGCTGAGGATTTTTTTGCGGCGTCTGTGATGGATCCGGAGCGGAGTGCGGATGAGATGAAGGAAGCTGCATGCGTGGTCTGTCGTGCGGCAAGGATTCGGAAGGACGCGGGCATTATGATGAAAATGGCATTGAAAGATATGCTCACAGAAGGTTCTGCTGAAATGTGTTTTGAACTGGGCGAGTATTTCCACGAGAGAGGCGATGATTCCGAGGCGTCACTGTGGTATTACAATGCGATGCATGAGGCGCCGAGCATATTGAATATTCATACATCGACGGATTGGCCGGAGAAACGGCTGGCGGAGATTCAGAAATAGCAGATATATCGAATAAATAAGGAGCAATTTATCATTTTATCAGTTATAACTGATAAAATTCAAAATTGTTCCTTGTTTTTTTGTTTTAAATGGGATTAATTTTACGAAAGAAGTTGAAGTGCGGCGTGTTTTCATGTATAATATTAACGCATGTGCTTTTTGATGCAAATAATTGGTGCCGCGAAGGCGGGACATTAAGGAGGAATGGCTATGGTAACAGCCGTTGTAGGAGCAAACTGGGGAGACGAAGGAAAAGGAAAGATTACGGATATGCTCGGTGAAGAGTCCGATATTATCGTACGCTTTCAAGGAGGCAGTAATGCAGGTCATACTATCGTAAATGATTATGGTAAATTTGCCCTTCATATTCTGCCGTCCGGCGTTTTTTATAACCATACGACAAGTGTTATCGGAAATGGTGTTGCGCTGAATATTCCGGATTTGTTTAAGGAAATTCAGGGAATAGTAGACCGTGGTGTACCGATGCCGAAGATTAAAGTTTCGGACCGCGCTCAGATTGTGATGCCATATCATATTTTGTTTGACCAGTATGAGGAAGAGCGTCTGGCTGGAAAATCATTTGGTTCGACAAAATCCGGTATTGCGCCATTCTATTCTGATAAATATGCAAAAGTCGGAATTCAGGTTTCCGAGCTTTTTGATGAAGAACTTCTCCGTGAGAAGTTAGAGCGCATTTGTGTTCAGAAAAATGTTATTTTGGAACATTTGTATCACAAACCAACATTGAATATTGACGAGTTGATGGATACGCTGCGCGAGTACCGCAAGATGGTTGAGCCATATGTATGTGATGTGTCTGCGTTCCTTTATGAGGCAAGAGAGCAGGGCAAGAGAATTTTGTTAGAGGGACAGCTTGGTTCCCTGAAAGACCCTGACCATGGTATTTACCCGATGGTTACATCTTCTTCTACACTTGCAGGTTATGGTGCAGTGGGAGCAGGACTTCCACCATATGAGATTAAGAGAATTGTTACGGTTGTTAAGGCATATTCAAGTGCTGTTGGAGCCGGTGAATTTGTTAGTGAAATTTTTGGAGAAGAGGCAGATGAATTAAGACGCCGCGGTGGTGATGGCGGTGAGTATGGTGCTACGACAGGCCGCCCAAGACGTATGGGATGGTTTGATGCGGTAGCAAGCCGTTACGGATGCCGGATTCAGGGTGCGACAGAAGTTGCACTTACCGTGCTTGACGTACTTGGTTATCTGGATGAACTTCCGGTATGTGTTGGCTATGAAATCGATGGCAAAGTAACAAAAGATTTCCCAACAACAGCTTCTTTGAAAAAGGCAAAACCGGTATATGAAGTGCTTCCGGGCTGGAAGACAGATATCCGTGGCATTACGGAATATGATAAACTTCCGGAAAACTGCCGTAAGTACATCGAGTTTATTGAAAAAGAATTAGGTGTTCCGGTTAAATTGGTTTCCAATGGACCGGGAAGACATGAGATTATTCATCGATAAAAAATTGCTCTAATTTTTTGGTTACGCAAATTAGAAGAAACTCTTTGCGTCTCGTGGGCGCTTTCGCTCGTTGAGTATGTAGCGGTGTGGGCACTGAAAACACCAGTGGTCTACGCTCCGCTTCGGTCGTTGCAGAACAGAAGTCCACTGGACTTCTTGCAACACATACCGACGTACTCAAAACCCACGAGTCACAAAGAGTTTCTTCTGCTTTACGGGAATCCAAAAGATTAGCAGCAAAATATCTGACAAAATTCAATTGTTGTACAATGAATGCAGGGGTTGTACAGTAGTAAAGTTACTAGTTACTTGGATTTTTTGCATCTGGGAGGAAAAGAAAAAGATTGTATCACGGGTGCTTGACTTTTTTGGCTCAAACATTACGTTTTTATTCCTATGTGGTGAGTGTGCTACAAATACGAAAATATGAGATAGACGTCTTTTGTCTATCGATATTTTCGTATTTGTTAAGCGGGAGCGGCACACGAAGCGCATAGGAATAAAAACGTAATGTAGAACCTAAAATAGCCTCAAGCCAACCGTTAATACAATCTTTTTATAATCCCAGCAAAACCTCTAGCAACGCATCATTCTGCTCCGGCATCATAAAGCAGAGTCTGATATATTTATTATTCAGAAACGGAAACGTAGAGCAGTCTCGTATCATCAGATTTTTGCGTATGCAGGCATCAAATGCGTCCTCCGAAGTAAATTTATCGGTCGTAATTTTTACGAGTACAAAATTAGCGTGTGCATGATAAACCTTAAAGTTCGGACTCTCGTCAAGGCGTGCACAGATTCGCGCTCGTTCCGAAGAGATTAACTCTCTCGTTTTTTTGATATAATCCTCATCCTGAAACATGATTTCTCCGGCGATTGCAGCCAATGAGTTAATCGTCCAAGGATTCTTTTTCTGATTGATTTCATTGAGCAAATCACGGTTTCCGCAAATGGCATAGCCAAGTCTGAGTCCCGGTGCTGCAAAGAATTTTGAAATACCGCGCAAAATGACAATGTTGTTGTAGTATTCGGTAAGTGGAATCGCGGTTACTTCTTCCGGCTCCTCGGCAAATTCCACATAAGTTTCATCGACAAGCACGGTGATAGATTTGCGTTTGCAGTAATCCAGAATTTCACGCATCTGCTGGCGTTTGATGACAGATGACGTTGGGTTGTTTGGATTACACAAAATCAGCAAATCGACATTGGCGGAAAGTTCCTCGGTGAGTGCTTTTGTGTCCAGTTCAAATTCGCTGGCTTCCGTGAGGCTGAAGTAATGGGAGCGTCCGCCGCCCATTGCGACTTCCCGCTCGTATTCGGAATAGGTCGGGCCGACAATCAGTGCCTTCATCGGGTGTGTAATCTGGATAAAGAGCGAAATTAATTCAGTAGAGCCATTCCCGACAACAATATTTTCATAGTTTGTGTGTACATAGTCTGCAATGCATTTGCGCAGAGATGTGTATTCACGGTCTGGATAGGTCGTGATAGCGTCGATGTGATTCGTTAAAGTTTCTTTTAACCGAAACGAAACACCAAGTGGATTTACATTCGCAGAAAAACTTATAATGTCTTCTTTTTTTATTCCATAGACGGCTTCGATTTTCTCTAAATCGCTTCCGTGAAAATGTTCTTTTGGTTTTAGTGCCATTTGAGTCACTCCTCTCTTTCGTCCTCTCCTTATTATAGACATACTGCGTGAACTTAGCAATACAAAAATAGATTGATTCTTAGTATTCACAGAATGCATAAAAAATGGTATACTATAGAATTGAGGTTAGGAGGTTATCAATGAGAGAAAAGATTTTGTCATTGGCAAAAGGAAATTTCATATATGAAACGCCAAAACTTTGTATATCAATTGAAAAATTGGTGTTTGAGGTAACAGCGGGAACGCATGGGACGGCAAGCTTCCTTTTGGAAAATTCTTTCGGCACAAGAGTGAAAGGATTTGGCACTGTCGAGGAGATGTGCATTGATTTCCTGCCTTTTTTTGATGGGACAAAGAATGAACTGACGGTTGATGTGGATGCCGGCGAATTAAATCCGGGGGAAAAACTAAAGGGAAACCTAGATTTAATTACTGACTGCGGCGAAGAAAAGCTGCCGTATGAGATTACAATTGTGTCTCCTGTGCTTCGGGATGAAGAAGGAGAGATTCGGGATTATCCGACCTTAAAGAAGCGGATTGAGAAAAATCCGGAACATGGCGTTGATTTATTTTTGGCACCGGAGTTTCGGGATGCCTTTTTATATCGGGATGAGAGCGGGCGCATTTTATACGACTGTCTGTTAAAGAAAAATACAAAACTTCAAAGTCTGGAAGAATTTCTGGTGGCGATGAAGAAAAAGAAAGCCATCCGCTTTGAAACAGAGCATCCATCCGGCAGAGAACTGATATATGAATTAGATGGAACAGACAAAGCCGATGCAATTACGATTCGCGTGAATACATGGGGACATGCGGGGATTCATGTCCGCACAACGGCAGATTTTATTGAAGTGCAGACGCATGTTCTGTGGACGGATGAATTTGTGGATAGGCGAGATGTTTTGGAATTTACGATTTGTGCAGATAAAGTACCGGCCGGCAGACGCCACGGTGATTTGATTTTGCAGACGCCGTACGAGAAAAAAGTGATACATATTATAGCTCACAACCGAATCGGCGAAAAAGAGCGAAAGATTCAAAGAGCCAGAAAAAAAGCGATTGCCATGGCAATCCGTATGTTTTTATCATATCAGGAGAAGCGGGTTACGAGAGAGGCATTCGGAAAGTTTCTCAAAAAGAACCGCGAAATTCTCGAAAAAATCAGTGGCACATATGAGCAGGCGGTGCGCGGATATATTGCCGTGATTCTGCGCGAGAAGGAAAATATCCTCTCCTTTTTCCAGGAGACGGAAAATTTAAAAATGCCGCCGCTAGGGAAATCATTGGAAGAGGTAGAAAATTATATTCTGATTCAATTTATTAAAATTATGGATTCTGAGCGCAAAGAGGACCGCATCGGACTGGCAAATCTGATTTCTTCGTATGCGGAAAACGGATATCAGAGTGATTTACTGACTTACCTTTTAACGCAGGTGGACGAGCGTTACCGCTTTGGGCATTTGTTAGAGAAAGATTTGCGCACGCAGTTGGAGAGTGGCAGCAACAGCCCGCTTTTATATTCGGCGATGATGCTTGCTTACCGCGAGGATGCCACCCTGATTTCCAGTCTGGATGACGTGACAATTAACGCAGTAAACTATGGGTTAAAACGTGATTTAACTACGAAAGAAGTATCTCTTGCCGTTAGTTTTCTTGGAGAACGCCTGCCACACTTTGATGCCAGAGTGTTTTCCATTTTACAAAAACTGTATGAGTTCTTTGTCATGACCGATACGCTCCATGGCATCTGTGGAATGCTCATCCGAAATGAAATCCGCGATGCAAAATATTTCTCGTGGTTTGAAAAAGGTGTCAACAAGCATTTGCGGCTGACGGATTTGTATGAATATTATATGTATACGATAGATACGGAGAAAGTTCGGACGCTTCCGGATGCGGTCTTATCGTATTTTCAATATGAGAACCATTTGAATGACAGATGCAAAGCGTTTCTGTACGCTTATCTGGTAAAACATGCCGGTGAGAGACCGGAATTTTTAGAGGCTTATGGTGAGCAGATTCATAAATTTGTAGAGAGAAATCTTGCACACCACCGGATTACAGAGGATTTGGCGTTGCTCTATGAAGCGTGTGTAACAGAAGAAACGCTGACAAAGGAAATGGCGGATGACCTTTCTGAAGTGATGTTTTCACATCGGATTACCTGCGGCAATGACCGGATGGACGGTGTGGCGGTTGTGCACCGTGAGACGAAGGAGCAGACCTATTATTCCTTTGAAAATGGACAAGCGGTAGTTTCGCTTTATACTCCGAACACACAGCTGTTTTTCGTGGATGAGAGAGGGCTTTATTATTCGGGTACGGTTGATTACCGGATGAAAAAAATGCTTTCGATGGAAAAGTTAGCGCCGGTGTGCTATGAACTGGGTGCAAGAAATCCGAAGTTGATTACGCACTTGGCATATAAGGCAGAGCGTTCTGCAAAAATGACGGATATGCAGGCGGTGGTGTTACAGAATGCACTGCAAATGGATTGTTTACGGCGGAAAATGCGGGAGAAAATTTTGCTTTGTTTATATGATTATTATCACCGCGAGGGCATGGCAGAGCCATTGTTTTCGCTGATTGAGCAGTTTAATCCGATTACACTTAAGAGGGAACGGATTGCGGATGTGGCGGCGGACTGCATTGCACAGGGAAAATACGAAAAAGCACAGGTTATGTTGCTGCGCTATGGTGTGCCGGAATGTGATAAGGATGCATTTTCCACGCTCGTAGAGGCGCTTGTGAAGGAACATAAGGACGAGTCAGAGCCAATGCTCGTGAAATGGGCGCTTTACTTGTATCATCAGGGCTGTGCCGGAAAGGATGCAATGAAATATCTGCGCCGCTATTATACCGGAGATTTAATTACTTTTACTTCTCTTTACGAAAAGTGCCGGAAAATGCCGGAAGTCGGGGCGGATGAAGATATTACGGAGCGTCTTTTGGCACAGGTTTTGTTTGTTGGTGCCAGTCAGGAGCCGTATGAGCCGATTTATCTGGAATATATGGAATCGGGTGAAAACCGGATGTTAGTGAAGGCGTTTTTGTCGCAGCTCGCTTATGATTATGTCGTGGAGCGGCAGGAGTTGTCGGAACCAATGTTTGTTAAAATTGAAAAAGAAGCGATGTATGAAAAAGATGCGGTTATGGTTTTGGCTGCTTTGCGCCATTACCGGTTAGAGGAGCATTTTGCCAGCAAGCAAAAAGAATTTGTGGAAATGAATCTGGAAAAATTTGCGAGCGAGGGAACTGTTTTCGCCTTTATGAAAGATTATATTGGCAAGGTGAATGTTCCGTTTGAAATTGAAAATACCGTGATTATCCAGTATTATAGCGGCGCACCGGGAGAAATTCTCCTTTGTGAGACAGACCGTGACGGCAAAGTGAAAAAAACAATGCCGATGCGGCAGGTTTTTTCGGGTGTTTATGTGTATGAAATGCTGTTGTTTGACGGCGAAGAAAAATATTGTTACATTGAGGAGCAGACAACGGGAGAGAGAACGGAAGTGATGTGCGCCCGCCGCACAGAGCAGGCGAAAGGCGCGCTGGGATTTTTCCATATGCTTAACGATATGATTGCAGCAAAGAATACAGGTGATATGGAGTTGTATGGCAGTCTGCGCAGACGTTATGAAAAAGACCGCTTTGCGGCTAAGAAATTATTTACGCTTCAGTAAAGAAAAGGGAAGGAAAACGGAGAGAGCACATGAGTGAACGAACACTGCTGCTTGGGTTTGACCTTGGCGAAGAAAAATCACAGATGGCTGTCTATGACAGAGAAAAGAATATACCGGTGCTTATCGGACAAACGGAAGAAAATCCGGAAGGGCTGATTCCGACCGAGATTGCACTTTCGGGCGAAAAGCCTTTGCGGGATTTTCTTGTGCGGATTCGCAGACAGGAAGATGTGGTTGTTGACGGCAAAATTTCAAAACCTCTGAATATGCTGTCTTACTTTTTTCGGAAAACACTTTCCCTTACGAGAAAAGATTATCCTGGCGAAACGATTAAGCAGCTCGTTGTTACGGTAAAGGATGCGGATAGAGAATATATGGAACTCATTTATGCGGCACTTGAACAACTTGGAATTGGCAGGGAGCGTGCGATGGTGATTAGCCATAAGCAGGCATTTCCGTATTATGTGCTAAACCAAAAGAAAGAACTGTGGATGAATGATGTCGGCTTATTTGATTATGAGGGAAATACGCTGACATATTATCAGATGCAGGTAGATAGAAGCAAAAGTCCGATTTTGGTTGGTGTTTCCGAACGCGATTATTCGGGGGCGGTTTCTCTACCGGAGGAAAATAAAGAGCACAAGGCGGCCGTTTTTGAAAATGTTGTGTATGGTGCGATTCACAAAAAACTTTTGTCAACGCTTTACATGGCCGGAGAGGGCTTTGAAGGCGGATGGGCAGATTCGCTGTTCCGTAAATTGTGTGTGGGCAGAAGGCTTTTCAAAGGAAGAAATCTGTATGTGAGCGGTGCCTGTCTGATGACGCGTGAGATGGCAGAAGAAAAGCGGTTAGGAGATTATCTTCTGTTAGATGAGCAGATGGTGACTTCGCAGGTTGCGGTGAACTTATATGCGGAGGCTAAGCAGCAGAAGGTAGTTCTTGTAGAGGCAGGAGTTCCCTGGTATTTAGTCGATGAAGAATTGGAACTGATTCCTTCGGGTGAGACCGAGCTTGCTTTGCAGACAAAAAATGTATTAACCCAAAAAGAAAAGCAGTTTATGATAGAACTTGACCCACTTACCGGACGGCTTGACAGGCACTGCCGGCTGATGTTACGCATTCGTTTTGAGTCACCGAGCCAATGCATTGTGACAATAAAGGATGAAGGATTCGGAGAGCTGTTTCCAACGTCAAACCGGATTTGGGAAAAACAGGTAGAACTGTAAAAGAGAAAGGAGAGGAAAAAATGATTCTTGCCAAAGGGAAAATAGCCAAAAAGCCATATGAATTATCGTATTTAGGGCAAAATATTTATTCCATCGAAGAATTGTGCTATGTCATTTACCACAATATTTACGGCATAAACGAGGAATTTTTTCAGATCTCTCTGGCAAAATGGATGAAGGAAGAACTGGGAGTAAAAGAGTTAGCAGAGAAATTAGAGGCAATGATTGTGGGAGAGCATGGGCTGAAAGATTTGGTTGTTACGACACTTTGCGGCTGTGATTACTACAACGAAGAAGAAATCCGCGGGATTGTTAAGGTATTAGATGAGATTGACCATTTGCCGTCTTATCAGAAAAAGAAGATTAAGGCGGACAATTATGTGCGCACCGGACATTACGGAAAGGCAGTGATGGCTTACCGGAAACTTTTGCAGGGACCGGATGCGATTTCGTTTACACCGGAAGAGTATGGAGATATTTTACATAATGAGGGAATTGCTCATTTTTACACGTCTTCGTTTTTGGAGGCGGGGGAGGATTTCCGCGAAGCCTATATCCGGAACAATAAAAGAGAATCGCTGCAGCATTATTTGTGGATTTTGCTGATGGAAGAAAAAGATAAAACGTTTGAGGAAGAGAGTTTGTCGTTTGGCTTAAAACCGTCGGAAATTGAGCAGATACGGTTAAAGTATCAGGAAGTGCTTGCCGGTTTTTATGTGCCGGAAGAAACGGAATCGATGATGGATGATTACAAAGAGCAGCTGCGAAGGGCATTTGCTTACTAGGCAGGAGGTGACATGGTGAAGGAGAAAAAGGATACGAAGGAACTGTTAAATGAACTGGAACAGGAAATGGTTCGTGTTGAAAAAGAAAAAGTGGATTTGCGCAATGACAAGGAGCGCATTGCTTATTTGGAGCACCTCTGTGAGAACATTAAAGAGGCCAAAAAGCAGTGTGAAGATATTAAGTTTGAATATGGACAGGTAACATCATATTTAAAGGACATTCAGCTTATTGACCGCGCACCAAAAGAGGAGCAGGAAAAACTTCTGGCTGCGGCAAAGCAGATTGTAGAGTTGACGAAAGAGCGCAAAAAGAGCCAGAAGCAGGAATACAAATTTACGGAAGCCCAGCGCCGTGCCATGGATAATTATGAGGACGTGGTGGAAGATGATATTAAAAAATTAACGGAATACGAAGAATACCAGATGAAAATCAAACAGGATTTGCGTCAGCTTTCCGGTGAGAAAAATCTTTTGCTTGCGGATAAACAGGATATCATTCACAGGCAGGGGATGTTAAAGGTACTTGGAAAATGCCTGACAGCACTTTTGATTGCAACCTTTGCAATGCTTGCGGTTTTGATGGCATGTTTTAAGGTGAATATTAATGTTGCGTTTGTCGTGACGGTTTTTGTGACGTTTGTATTTGCGGCTATTATTTTGAATGAAGCCAGAAAAAACCGGATTGATATGGTGATTACGGAGAAGAAAGGCAACCGTGCCATTTTTCTTTTGAACCGTGTCAAAATTAAATATGTAAATAATGTCCGCACACTGGATTATATGTATCATAAATATCAGGTGCGCAACGCGGCTGAGCTTTCTTTTGTCCGCACGCAGTATATCCGTGCCAAGAGAGAATGGGAAAGACAGCGTGAGAGCAGTATCCGGATTCATGAGGCGAATCAGGTGGTTTTGCAGGAACTTCGCAAGTTAGAGGTTAAGGACTGTGATATCTGGTTAGGTCAGGTGGAAGCGTTAGTCGAGCCAAAGGAAATGGTTGAGGTAAGGCATGATTTGAATGTGCGCAGACAGAAACTGCGTGAACAGATGGATTATAACACCAGCATTATGGAACAGTGTCTGGATGAAATTGATAAAATCCGGAGTAAGAAACCGGAGTATGCAGTTGAAGTGGAACGAATTTTAGGAGGAATGTAACATGAAACCGGATATTGATTATACGTTGTATTTATGCACCGACCGAAATATTATGACAACGGAGACCATCGAGGAATCGGTGGAACTGGCAATTAAGGGCGGCGTGAGTGTTGTCCAGCTGAGGGAAAAGGAGTGTTCTTCGAGAGAATTTTATGAGATGGCAAAGGCCGTAAAGACGATTACCGATGCGTATGAAGTGCCGCTTTTGATTAATGACCGCATAGATATTGCTTTGGCAGTAGGCGCGGATGGCGTTCATTTGGGACAAAGTGATTTGCCACTTGATGCAGCCAGAAATCTCTTAGGTGCTGATAAAATTGTAGGGGCGACAGCCAATACCGTGGAACTTGCGCAAAAAGCATGGCGTGAAGGTGCCGATTATCTTGGCGTTGGGGATGTGTTTGGTACGACCACAAAAGCGGATACCCGTCATATTACATTAGAAGAATTAAAAGAAATTAAAGAGTCCGTACCGATACCAATTGTTGCCATTGGCGGGGTAAATGAAGATAATATTGCTCTTTTGCGTGAAACCGGTGTGGACGGTGCAGCCGTTATCTCTGCCATTGTCGGACAAAAAGATATTACGGCCGCAGCAGAAGAACTTATTTCAAATTTTCGAGGAGCATAACCGGCACCCGTAAATTTCCTTCGCCGGTTCCGATGTCCAAATCCGGTTTGTTTGCACCATGGTAATCGGTGCCGCCGGTGATGAAAAGACCATAGTCGTTTGCCAATTTCCGCACAAAAGCTTCGTCGTTTCCGCGGTTTCTCGAATACATTGCCTCGATTCCGCGAAGACCGTAGCCGCATAACTCATCCAGTAAATGATGAAGTTCGGTCACGGACATTTTATATAACAGGGGATGAGCAAGAACCGGAAGTCCTCCTGCATTTTTAATTAATTCAATTCCCTTTTTGGGTGTCAGATAGTGCCGTTTTACAAAATAAGGACCATCGGCTGCAAGAATCTTTTTAAATGCTGAGTCAATGCTTGGAATTGCTCCTTTTTCCAATAAAAAGCGGGCAAAATGTGCACGGGTAAGTATTGTGTCTCCAAATCGCTCGATTAAGGAATCATAATCAATCGGATACCCGGCTTTTTGCAGATTTTCACACATTTTCTTATTGCGGTCGTCACGCTCTTTTGCGACAGCTTCTAATGTATCAAGAAGTTCTTTTTGTTTCCAGTCAATATTGTAGCCAAGAATATGAATTTCTTTGGAACGTGTCGGTGTAATCTGATACTCACAAGATAATTCGACGCCCGGGATAACCTGCAGATGCTTATCTTTTGCAGCCGCTAATGCCCGTTCAACGCCACCGACCGTATCGTGGTCGGTTAAGGCAAAAGCAACCAGTCCCTGCGCAGATGCTTTGTCTACCAGTTCCTCCGGAGTGCAGGTGCCGTCTGAAAAAAGTGAGTGAACATGTAAATCAATATATTTCATAATTGCCTCCTGATGTAGTGTTCATGTATGTTTTGAAAGGCAGCCCTTTCCTGCGTGGACGCATAAGGAACGCCTTTCAAGACATACATGGATGTCAACAAATTGCTTCGCAGCAAGCTGCTCCCGCAATTTGGTCAAACATTCGGAATCCGCAGATTTGCACAGCAAATCGCTCCTTCCTCATGTTCGGGCAGGTTTCAAAGTCCAGCCTTTTTTAGTGCAAGCACAAAAAGGCTGGACTTTGAAACCCTTGACATCCAGTGTACCACAGTTCTATTTTTTTGAAAAGTATCATATTGTAAGAAAAGAGAGTACACGGTAATGCCGGCGGGGGTTCGCCGGGAACGGAGGGGTTATGAAAAAATCGAGTGTGTTGACATTGACAAAAGGTGTTGTTTTTTCCTATCTGATATCTGGTGTCTGCCTGCTGATTCTGGCATTTTTATTGTTTCAGTTTGAACTGCCGGAAGGCGTGCTGCGGGGTGGCATTATTTTCTCGTATGTGTTTTCCTGTTTCCTTGGCGGCATGGTAGTGAGCGGAAAGCAGGAAGGAAAAAAATATTTGTGGGGGCTCTTGGCAGGAATCTTGTACTATGTCATTTTAGTTGCCGTTTCCATGATACTGAACCGGGAAGCATTCACAAGAATCCCGGGCGTTTTCCCTGCATTATTTCTCTGTGCATTTGGTGGCATGTTGGGAGGCATGACACAGGCGGGAAGAAAGTAAATCTTGCAGAACTAAAGTGTTGCTTGGTCTCAATGCAACGTAAATCGGCTTGAATGTAAAAAAGCGTTGCATGTTTTGGAGAAAAATCCTCGCTATTTCTTCCAAAAGCAACGCTTTGTGTAAAATCTGACAAAAAGAGTTGCATGTGTAGCGTAGTTTTTCATTCGATAACGTTAAATCAAGCAAAAAATGCAACTCTTTACCACAAATACCGGAAAAAGAGTTGTCTGAGAAGCTTTTCATGTTACTTGAACAAATCCAGAGCAAGCAGAGCGGGATAATTGTTGATTTGCAATAAATGTTCGCTGTCAGTTTCCTTGGATTCCAGTAATTCCGTAGAAACCTTTGTGACGAGTGGGTTTTGAGTGCGTCGGTATGTGTTGCAAGAAGTCCGGTGGACTTCTGCTATGCAACGACCGAAGCGGAGCGGAGACCACTGGTAGTTTCAGTGCCCATACCGCTACGCACTCAATTAGTGAAAACGCCCACGAGACGCAAAATTTTTCTACGGAATTACGGAAAACAAAAAAGTGCTAGCGAACAATTGTCGCAAACCAACAATTATTCCTACTTGCACAACACAAAAACCTATGCTACAATAAGAATTACGAAAACGAAACGATGGATTTAAATGGAGGCAATCATGAAAAGAATTAAAACTTTGACAACAAAGAATTTAAAAGAAACATTGAAAAAAGGTGGATGCGGAGAATGTCAGACATCCTGCCAGTCAGCTTGTAAAACATCCTGTACAGTAGGAAACCAGAGCTGCGAAAACAAATAAGCAAGGAAACTGTTTGAATAAACGGTGATTATGAGCAATGGAGGGCTGATCGAAGGAGACTTCGGTCTAGTCCTCATTGCACGTTATAGCGTCACCGTTATAGAATGAGAGGTCAAGGATGATACATCAGTATAAGAATAATGGATATAATATTGTGTTAGATGTAAACAGCGGTTCCATTCATGTTGTGGATGACGTTGTTTATGACGTGCTTTCTCTGATGGATGAAGAAAATGCAGATCGCTATGGAGAGGCCGAATTTTCACGTATTGCCGACGTTATTTTGAAGAATGATTATAAAGAAGAAGTTACGAAAGAGGATTTAAAAGATGTCTTTTCCGACTTACAGGAATTAGAAGAGAACGGAACACTTTTCACAAAAGATGTTTACAAAGAAGGCGTCATTGATTTCAAAAAGAGACAGACGGTAGTAAAAGCACTCTGCCTGCATATTGCCCATGACTGCAACTTGGCATGCCGTTACTGTTTTGCCGGTGAAGGAGAATATCAGGGCGACCGCTCTCTTATGAGTTATGAAGTAGGAAAAAAAGCATTGGACTTTTTGGTAGCCAATTCCGGCAGCAGAAGAAATCTTGAAGTGGATTTCTTTGGCGGAGAGCCGCTTCTTAACTTTGATGTTGTAAAAAAATTAGTAGCTTACGGCAGAGAAATTGAAAAAGAAAAAGACAAGCATTTCCGTTTCACCTTAACGACAAACGGTGTTTTGTTAAACGATGACATCATTGAATTTGCGAATCAGGAAATGGACAACATTGTCTTAAGTATTGATGGACGTAAAGAAGTGCATAACCACATGCGCCCGTTCAAAAATGGAACCGGCAGTTATGACTTTATTATTGATAAATTTAAAAAAGTAGCAGAATCGAGAAACCAGCAGAAATATTATGTGCGTGGAACATTTACCCATAATAATCTGGATTTTGTTGAAGATGTGCTGCATTTGGCAGATGAAGGCTTTGAACAGATTTCGGTTGAGCCGGTTGTAGCAGACCCGAATGAACCGTATGCCATCCGGCCGGAAGATATTCCTCAAATCTGTGAGGGCTATGATATTCTTGCAAAAGAGATGCTTGCCCGCAAAAAGCAGGGAAAAGGATTTAATTTCTTCCATTACATGATTGACTTAAGCGGCGGTCCATGTGTTTACAAACGTTTGTCCGGATGTGGTTCCGGAACAGAATATTTAGCGGTTACACCGTGGGGCGATTTGTATCCTTGTCATCAGTTCGTGGGCGAAGAACAATTTTGCTTGGGAAATGTAGATGACGGTGTTGTAAATACGGATATGCGCGATACATTTAAATTGTGTAATGTATATGCAAAAGAGGAGTGTAGGAACTGCTTTGCCAAATTCTACTGCAGCGGTGGCTGCGCAGCAAATGCTTATCACTGCCACGGTGACATTAACAAACCGTATGAAACCGGCTGTGAATTGCAGCGCAAACGTGTGGAATGTGCGATTATGCTCAAGGCAGCAGAAGCCTATGATGAGGGAAATTAGGACAGCATAGCCTTCGTCGTTTCAAAAAGTTGGAAATTTTGCAAAAAAAACTTTGAAATATTTGGAAATACGTTTATAATATGTATAGATAATGGGAATGCTATACAGGTATACAGGAGATAGTGAAAGGAGATTAGTAAAGTGGCTTTTGATATTGGAATTGATTTGGGTACCGCCAGCATATTGGTATATGTAAAAGGAAAAGGCGTTGTATTAAAAGAGCCTAGTGTTGTTGCTTTTGACCGTGACACAAACCGGATTAAAGCAATTGGAGAAGAGGCGCGTCTGATGTTAGGACGTACGCCGGGAAACATTGTAGCAGTTCGTCCTCTTCGTCAGGGTGTTATTTCTGATTATACCGTAACAGAGAAGATGTTAAAATATTTCATTCAGAAAGCGGTTGGTAAACAGAGATTTCGTAAACCGCTTATTAGTATCTGTGTGCCAAGCCAGGTAACAGAGGTTGAGAGAAAAGCTGTAGAAGATGCTGCTTTTCAGGCAGGTGCACGCGATGTAAAGATCATTGAGGAGCCGATTGCAGCTGCAATTGGAGCCGGTATTGATATTGCTCGTCCTTGTGGAAATATGATTGTAGATATCGGTGGTGGTACATCGGATATTGCGGTAATCAGTTTGGGAGGTACTGTTGTCAGTGCTTCGATTAAGATTGCCGGAGATGATTTCGATGATGCGATTGTCCGTTATATGAGAAAGAAACACAACCTGCTGATTGGTGAGAGAACCGCTGAGGATATAAAGATTCGCATTGGTTCTGCTTATCCGCGGCCGGAAAGTGTGACAGTAGATGTCCGCGGACGTAACTTGGTGACCGGTCTGCCAAAGACCATTACCGTTACTTCTGAGGAAACAGAAGAAGCATTAAAAGATACAACTTCACAGATTGTAGAAGCAGTACATAGTGTACTGGAAAAAACACCGCCGGAATTGGCAGCCGATATCGCAGACCGCGGAATCGTACTCACTGGTGGCGGAAGTTTGTTGTATGGATTAGAAGAATTGATTGAATCCAAAACAGGAATTACAACGATGACGGCAGAAGATCCGATGACAGCAGTTGCAATTGGTACCGGTCGTTATGTGGAATTTTTAAGTGGAGAAGTGACTATAGGGGATGCTAATTAAGTTTTCCGGTTATAGGTCACAAAAAGAACAGGAGGTATGATATGTTCCGAGGTCTTTATACAGCGTGGACCGGTATGGCAAATGAACAGAAAAGACTGGATGTTATTTCCAATAATATGGCGAACTCAAATACGGTTGGCTATAAAGATGAAAAAGTTGCCAGTCAGGCATTTGACCAGGTGCTTGGAATTAAGATTCGAGACGGCTCACAGGCATATCACAATGAGTGTATTGGAAGTTTAAGCCTTGGCGTAAAAATCGGAGAAACTTATACCGATTATTCGCAGGGTTCGGTCAGACAGACCGGTGGTACATATGATTTGGCATTGAGTGGCAGTGGATTCTTTACAGTGAGTGTAACGGATAAGGCAGGAGAGGTTCATACGCGTTACACAAGAGACGGAAGGTTTCATCTGACGAAAGACGGCCTGCTAGTAGATGCTGATGGAAATGCCGTCCAGGGACAAAATGGAAATATTACCATCGACCCTTCGTCGAAAAACGTATCAATTTCGGCGACCGGACAGATTACGGCAGACGGCGAACTTGTAGATACTCTTAATATTGTTGATTTTGAGGACTACGATTATTTGAAAAAATACGGAGATACTATGTATGAACCAGTGGACGGAGCCACGACCAAAGATGCAGAAGGAGAAATTTTGCAAGGTTATACCGAACAGTCAAATGTTAATGTTGTGCGCGAAATGGTCGATATGATTACTATAACCCGTGCTTATGAAGCAAGTCAGAAAGTGATTCACTCATACGATTCGATGTTAGACAAATCGGTTAATCAGGTAGGAGCACTTAAGTAATAGTTTATTTGGAGGTGGCAGCTGATGATGCGTTCTTTATGGACTGCAGCCAGTGGAATGATTGGCGAGCAGAGCAATCTTGACGTGATTGCAAACAATTTATCAAATATTAATACAACCGGATACAAGACTCAGAAAGCAAATTTTAAATCACTGATTTATCAGAATTTGCAGGCAAAGTCAACGACAACGACCGGAGAACCAAAGCCGGTAGGAGCACAGGTTGGGCTTGGTGTCCGTGTTGGCTCAATTTCTTCTGATTTTACACAGGGAGCCTTAAATGCTTCAAATGGCGCATTTGATTACGCCATTCAGGGCGAGGGATTTTTCCGTGTACAGTTAGCAGACGGAAGTATTGCTTATACGAGAAATGGTCATTTTAATATGTCCATTCAGGGCGACAGCATTGCCCTGACAGACAGTGAGGGAAATCCGGTACTCGATGTAAACGGAAATGCAATTACTGTTCCGAATACATACCGTTCCAGTAAAATTGGCGTTGACCAGTTTGGTAATTTGACTTATCCGGATGCGAACAACAACCAGAAGAATATCGGAATTCAGATTGGGCTGGCATATTTTCCGAATGCCGGTGGGCTTGAGAAAACATCAAACTCAAATTATCTGCAGTCGGAAGCGTCAGGAGCACCTACGGTTTATACGGCAACAGAATTAAAATCGAAAATTGTATCCGGCTACTTGGAGAGCTCAAACGTACAGGCAGCCGATGAAATGGTAAATATGATTATTGCCCAGCGTGCTTATGAAATGAATTCAAAAGCAATCACAGCATCGGATGAGATGCTTCAGCAGGCAAATAATTTACGTTCATGATAAGTAAAGCGAGGTGAGACATATGGCAGTATCTTCCATTGGTGATACTTATTTTACAAATTATTCGACCGAGGCAAACGATGCGGTGTCACAGAAAATGACAAGCCAGATTCAGGATGCCGAGACGGATGAAGAAATGTTAGATGCGTGCAAACAGTTTGAATCGTATCTGGTGCAGCAGATGTTTAAATCCATGGAAGAATCCGCAAAAGTATTTTCGGATGATGACGAGGATAACAGCAATGACTACGTTAATATGTTTCAGGACAATTATTTATCTGCCATCGCTGACCAGATGGTAAACAGCGGTCAGGGACTTGGCATCGCAGACAAACTTTACGAATCAATGGTGAACAACAAAGTATAATGCGAAAATCAAAGAAAGAATAAGCCTTTGACGAAAAGAAACACAGTCAAGGGCTTTTTACATATTTAGGAGGCACTCATGGAGGAAAGAAGAGGGTATGTGTCACACATCGTCTACCGCAACGTGGAAAATGGGTACACGGTATTTGAATTGGAAAATCCCGATGAAGATGTGGAGGAAACCTGCGTCGGAAATGTTCCATTTCTAAACGAGGGAGAATATGTATGTGTGAGGGGAGAACTTGTTACGCACCCGATTTATCAGGAGCAGTTGAAGGTGATGTCCTGTGAGGTACAGGAACCGGATGATGAACTGGCGATGCTCAGATATCTTTCGTCCGGTGCGATTGCCGGTGTGCGTGGCGGACTGGCAAAGCGGATTGTGGATAAATTCGGGGATAAAACCTTTGAAATCATAGAAAAAGAGCCGGAGCGACTTGCGGAGGTCAAAGGAATTACGGAAAAGAAAGCGCGTGCAATTTCCGAGCAGTTTGAGGAAAAAAGAGAAATGCGCGGAGCCATGCTTTTCTTGCAGGAGTATGGAATTTCAAATGCGCTTGCTGTAAAAATTTATCAGACCTATGGCAGCGCACTTTATGAAATTGTCCGTGAAAATCCGTATCGGATGGCAGAAGATATCAGTGGTGTCGGATTCCGAATTGCGGATGAAATTGCAAGAAAAAGCGGCTTTGCGATGGACTCTGCACCGAGAATCCGTGCAGGTATTTTGTATGTGTTAAATGCGGGAACCAAGGAGGGCTATGTCTACATGCCGGAAAAACTGCTTTTACAGGAGGCGGTTTATCAGCTTGGTGTGTCGATGGATCAGCTGATGGATTCTTTAGAAGAATTGGTATATGATAAATCCGTGATTGTGACTGAGGAGCGGGATGTTTACCTGCCGTCATTATATTATTCGGAAATGAACTGTGCCAGAATGTTATTTGACCTAAATGTGCCGGTGGAGCGTCCGACGAAGGCTTTGGATGAACTAATCTCGCGTGTGGAAAAAAGTCAGGAAATTGTACTCGATGACCAGCAGAAAATCGCGGTGAGAGAAGCTCTCACCAGTGGATTTTTAGTAATTACCGGTGGACCCGGTACCGGTAAAACAACGACGATTAACACGTTGATTGCGTGTCTTATGGAAAAAGGGTTGTCGATTTTGCTTGCGGCCCCAACCGGACGTGCCGCTAAGCGGATGGCAGAGGCAACCGGTCAGGAGGCACAGACCATCCACCGTCTGTTAGAGTATAATGGAGCGGCGGCAGAACAGGAAAATGTGAGCGAGGAACGCTCGGATTTATTTGGCAGAAATGAGTGGAATCCGCTTGAAACCGACGTCGTAATTATTGATGAGATGTCGATGGTAGATATTTTCCTATTCCATAATTTGTTGAAAGCGATTGCTGTGGGAACCCGCCTGATTTTGGTGGGCGATGTAAACCAGCTTCCGAGTGTTGGACCGGGAAATGTGCTGCGGGATGTGATTAATTCTCACTGCTTTAATGTTGTGAGGCTGTCTCATATTTTCCGTCAGGCAGCGGAAAGTGATATTATTGTAAATGCCCACCGCATCCATCGCGGCGAAGAGATTGCGCTGGATAACAAGAGTAAAGATTTCTTTTGCTTAAAACGGGATGACAGCCATGGTGTGCTTGAAGTGATGCTCTGGCTTGTTCGAGACCGGATGCCAAAATATACGCATTGTACGCCGTTTGATGTGCAGGTCTTGACCCCGATGAAAAAGGGAGAACTGGGAGTTCACCGATGTAACGAAGTTTTGCAGCGGTATTTGAATCCGGAAGCACCGGGGAAAAATCAAATGGAACTTCACGGTGTTTTATTCCGTGAAGGTGACAAAGTCATGCAGATGAAAAACAATTACCAGATTAAATGGGAAATCCGCGGGTACAATCATATGATGATTGAAGAGGGGAGTGGCGTGTTTAATGGCGACTGCGGAATCATTACCGAAATCGATACATTCAATAAAGAGGTGACGGTGCGTTTTGATGATGAAAAATATGTCACTTATCCGCAGGGAAATCTGGATGAACTGGAACTGGCGTATGCCATTACCATACATAAGTCGCAGGGAAGCGAGTATCCGGCAGTTGTGTTGCCTATTTTATCGGGACCACGGCCGTTAATGAATCGAAACATTTTGTATACAGCGGTTACACGTGGCAAAAAGTGTGTGACGATTGTCGGAAACAAGGATACCGTGCGTGAAATGATACAAAATAAATCCGAGCAGATGCGCTATTCTTCGCTGTGCCGCCGTCTGCAGGAATTGGAGCAGGAGTCATTGGAAAAGTAGTAAAAAAAGGATGCAAAATGAGGAAAAATTTGCTATGATAGAAGAAGGGGAGGAGTGCCTTTGAATCCATTTGGATTTTTATTTCCACCGGCTTGTCCGATTTGTGGAACAGTATTGAAAAAGACAGAGAAAAAGGTTTGTTTAACTTGCCGAAGAAAATTATCGGAAGCGCGTGTAGCAGAACCTGCCTGTGCCCGGTGTGGAAAGCCGTTAGAGGAGATTGAGACGGAATACTGCGTAGACTGTGAAAAGAAACGCCGTAGAAAGTATGACTTTCTACGTCAGGGGACAGCGTTGTGGGTTTATACGGATTCGCTCAAGGAAGCAATGGCGTCGTTCAAATACGAAGGCTGTTATGAAAATGCAGCATTTTTCGCGGAAGAATTTATTCGATTCCGCAAAGAAAAACTGCTGGCATGGAAGCCGGATTTTCTGATTCCTGTTCCGCTGCACAGACATAGAAGGTGGTTTCGCGGTTATAATCAGGCAGAGATTCTTGCGGAGGAAATCGGGAAGCGTTTACATCTTCCGGTAGAAACCGATGTCTTGTGCCGAAGTCTCGATACGAGTCCGCAAAAGCAGCTGGATGATAAGGCGAGATACCGGAATATGTCAAGTGCTTTCTATGTTCCGGAGAGTGCCAGTTATAAGTTAAATGGCAAGCGGGTTGTATTAATTGATGATATTTATACAACCGGTTCAACGTTAGAAGCGTGCGCCGGAGAATTAAAAAAAGCCGGTGTTAGTGAAATATATTCTGCCTGCCTTTGCATTGGCAGAGATTATTAGAGGAGGAAGTTACAATGGAAATTATTTCTTGTAAAGAATGTGGAAAATTATTTAATTTTATACGTGGGCAGCGAATCTGTCCGGCGTGCTCCCGTAAATTAGAGGACAAGTTTATGGAAGTAAAGAAATATGTCAGAGAGCATCCCGATGTAGATGTAAAGGAATTGTCGGAGGAAATGGATGTTTCTGTCCGTCAGATTAACCGCTGGGTGCGTGAGGAGAGACTGGTATTTTCGGATGATTCACCGGTCGGACTTCCTTGCGAGAGCTGTGGCGCAACAATTAAGACCGGACGTTTCTGTGATAAATGTAAAGCAGAGTTAGCGACCGGATTCCGCCATGCGGCAGGACAGGATAAAAGACCGGCACCGCAGCCGGCACCAAGAAAAAGCATCGCGGATAGCCGTATGCGCTTTTTGGATAACTAATTTATTAAAATTAAATACGTTCAATTCCACTATCGGTCAGTTTGATTTTTCCTTCCTTTAACAGCCGGCCGATGGCTCGTTTGAAGGCGGCTTTGCTGATTTTGAATTCACGCTTGATAATCTCCGGAGAGGTTTTATCGTGGAATGGCAGGAAACCGCCTTCTTTTTGTAACCTCTCGTAAATAAGTTCAGCGTCTTTGCCCATTTGCACTTTTGTCTTTTCTTGTAAACTTAAGGTCAATTTTCCTTCTTCGGTAACTTCTTTGATGCGTGCCTTCACGACATCGCCGATGTGAAGTTCTCTTGTCATTTCGTTGTGTGGAATTAAAGCGGAATACTGATTGTCCACAGCAACAAATGCACCAAAAGAATCTAAAATTTCATAAATCAAACCTTCTACGTGATCCCCTTTCTGGTAAGGGCTGTCACAGGAAAGATAGTCATACACCTTCATAGTTGCACATAAACGGCTGCTTTTGTCGATGTATAAAGCGACTAACACGCGTTCGCCCAAGTGAACTTTTTTTGTCTGCTCCTTAAAAGGAAGCAGCAAATCTTTGGCAAGTCCCCAGTCTAAGAAAGCACCGATGCCGGTTACGTCTTTGACTTCCAAAACCGCAGTTTCACCGAGTGAAAGATACGGTCTTTGTGTGGTAGCGATTAAGCGGTCCTCAGAATCTTTGTACAAAAACACCTCGTAAAAATCGCCTTTTTCGGTCCCTTTTTTTACCTGGTTATTCGGGAGCAGTACTTCCAAATCTTTTTCTTCAAAAGAGCGAAGCATCACACCGAATTTTGTGATTTTTGAAACATACAATCTGGCAAATTTGCCAAGAACTTTTGATTCGTTCATATTATTCTCCATTCTTTGTCGGGGTAAATTCGCTGAGGAAATAAGGATTTTCCTCTTTGTCCGTAAAGACTACATAAAATTTGCCATTTTCACTGGCTGTGCGAATGTACATGGTGTCTCCCATTTTGGCAGCCAGACGAAATTCGGCACGGAGTTCGGAAACTTCAAAATCAATTGGCAGAACATTCACAGCCAGACGAATATACTGTCCGTTGTTTACATGGTGGTTTGTGTCAAGATAATTCTGGCACACATCGACTTCTTCGACAAGTGTCAAGTTTTCCGGACATTTTACCTTTCTGGAAGAATATTCCATGTCGTAAGCAGGTTCTGTCGGATAGGCGGCCTTTTCACTGTCATCAATTTTTGTTGGCTGACCGGTAGACGGGTCAAAATAAAACCATCTTGAATCGGCGTAGGCAAGAACCTCTTTGTCCGGCGTTTCCATTAAAAAATTACGACATCCGAAAATGCCTTTAAACTGATACGGCCATGTATGCACCGTGAAACGCTCGCCCATAACCGGACGGCGTTTGAATACAACGTGCCATGCGCTCACTAACCAAGCGCGGTTTTTCTTTAATAAATCTAAGGCAGAATGTCCGACGTCCTCGCTGTGAAACAGGCAGCAGTCCTGCATTGCATTTACGGTATCGGAGACACCGAGCAGTCCGTCCTTATCAATTCTGCTGTAAGATACTCTATCATGATAGGAATACATGCGATTTCCTCCCTTCGTTCAAACAGTTTCATTATACTACCCTTACCCGAAAAAAACTAGTGAATTTTTTCTGAAAATGTGGTAATATCAGCTATGAAAACAATGAATAGAAAGGTTGTGTTTTAATATGAAGAAAATTATTTCAACAGATAAGGCACCGGCAGCAATCGGTCCTTATTCTCAGGCAGTAGAGGTAAACGGTCTTGTATTTACATCAGGTGTGATCCCGATTATTCCGGAGACCGGTGAATTGGTTGAAGGCGGTATTGAAAAACAGGCGGAGCAGGCAATCGGTAATCTGAAGGCGCTGATTGAAGCAAGTGGTGCAAAAATTGAGGACACGATTAAAACAGTTGTCTTCATTAAAGATATGAATGATTTTGCCAAGGTAAATGAAATTTATTCCCGCTTTTTTACGGGAGACTGCCCGGCACGTTCCTGCGTGGAAGTGGCAAGACTGCCAAAAGATGTTCTGATTGAGATTGAGGCGATTGTTGCGAAATAAATAGTCGAATCCTGTAGAATAAATGTAAAATTAATTTTCTCGGTAAAATTGTGGTAAAAATTAGTAGAAACAATGAGTTTACAAAGGTTGACAGATGCGGACAGAGTTGTTATACTGAAACAAGTATTTAACAAATTTGTAACATTTAGAATGCCGGATGAGTTTGAGGCCGGCAGATGAGTGACAATGGAGGGAAGAAAAGTATGCAACACACAAGGCTTGTGAAATGTGCGTTGGGGGCAGGACTTGTTTTATCCTTTGGAATATTTGGCAAGTATATGGTTTCATCTTCAACTACGATGGGTTCTGAGACGGAACTTGCCGGTATGGCTTATATGTTAGACCAGTACTGTACGATTCAGGTTGGTGCAACACAGTCAAATCCGGAAGCAATTGTAGCGTTTGAGGATATGCCGGGTAACACCAATAATGGGACAAGCGCAGTAAGTGGTTCTGCTGTCTCGAATGCAACACCGGAGCCGACGAAAGAAGCGACAGCGACGGCGACACCAAAACCGGAATCGGAATATGCCAATGTTGGTATTTCCATTGCGGCGGATTATGTAAATATTCGTAAGAAACCAAATACCGATTCAGAAATTGTCGGTAAATTATACCGCGGAAGCGCAGCTACGATTGCTAAGACGGAAGGTGACTGGGTTTATATTAAGTCCGGTTCGGTTTCCGGTTATATTATGAAAGATTATCTGGCAATCGGCTACAGTGCAGAAAAACTGATAGACCAGTTTGGTACGAAGTGGGCGACAGTTACCACGGAGACGCTTCGTGTCCGCGAGAAAGAAAGTGAAACGAGTAAGATTCTTGATCTTTTGGCCGGCGATGAAAGTTATGAAGTGCTTAAACATGAATCTGGCTGGGTAAAGGTTCGTGTCGATGGTGATACAACCGGTTATGTCAGAGATGATTATGTAAAAATCTCGGTTCAGTTTGAAAAGGCTGTATCGATTGAGGAAGAACGCGAAGAAGAGAGAAGAAAGGCGGCAGCAGAGGCAGCAGCGGCAGAAAGTGAACGTCCGGCGAAGTCTTCATCGAATTCAGGAAATAGTTCGTCAAGCAGGAGTTCTTCAAGCAGCAGTTCTTCAAGCAGCTCAAGTCATAAATCGTCATCAAGCTCAGGAAAGAGTTCTTCGAATGGTGGCGGTGGAAGTCATAAATCAAGCAGTGCATCCTCCAGTAATGGCGGAGGTGGTGCGAAAGGAAGTTCTGGCGGCTCCAGTAACGGTTCCGGTGGCGCAGGTGGAAACAGCAGCTCCGGTGGATCCAGCAATGGTTCCGGTGGTGCAAGCGGTGGTTCCTCATCGTCCGATGGCGGTAGCACATTGGGAAGCGGTGACGGTTCCGCAATTGCTTCTTACGCTTTGAAATTTGTTGGAAACCCATATGTCTACGGTGGTTCCAGTTTGACTCATGGTACGGACTGTTCCGGATTTACCATGTCAGTATTTAAGAAATTCGGTATCAGTTTGCCACGTACTTCCGGCGCACAGTCGGGAGTGGGTAAGAAAATCAGCCCATCCAGCGCAAGAGCCGGTGACTTGATTTTCTATGCAAGTGGTGGACATGTCAACCACGTTGCACTTTGCATCGGCGGCGGTAGGGTTGTACACGCAAGTAACCCACGTACTGGAATTAAGACAAGTAATATGTATTATCGTAAACCATATTGTGCGAGACGAGTTCTTGGTTAAATCTAAGAAGTCATACAACTCGAAAACGAACGCCTGTACGCAGACAATTGTAGTCATGTGTGCAGGCGTTATTTATCAACAATTAAAACAACGAAATTGCGATATTTGTTAGTTGTGAACAAAGTTATAAACATTGTCAACAATTTAAGTATACTTATGTAGCATGTTTTTGACCATAAGACAAGTTAATTAATTGTGTGACAACTTGATGGCACAAGGTTAAAATGTTTATCTGATTTATGGATTTTTATGTTGCCGAACAGAGGTTTTTGTTGTATAATATGATTACGAGATGAGCCAATGGACATCTTGAAACTTATGGGCAAAGGAGCTGATTAGTATGAACTTAGTAATAAGTGGAAAAAACATTGACATAACGGAAGGATTGCGTGCAGCAGTTGAGGAGAAGATTGGAAAACTCGAGCGGTATTTCAATGATTCAACAGAAGTTCATGTTACATTGAGCACAGAGAAGAATCGTCAGAAAATTGAAGTTACGGTACCGATGAAAGGAACCATTATCCGTGCAGAAGAAACAAGCACCGATATGTATGTATCGATTGATTTGGTGGAAGAAGTTATCGAACGCCAGCTTCGTAAATATAAGAACAAGCTGATTCAGAAAGAGCAGAACGTAGCACAGTTTAGCAAAGGATTTGTTGATGAGGACACATATGATGAAGAAGAAATTTCTATCATCCGTTCTAAAAAATTTGCGATGAAGCCGATGGATCCGGAAGAAGCCTGCGTACAGATGGAACTTCTCGGACACACGTTCTTCGTTTTCCGCAACTCGGAAACCGACGAAGTAAATGTTGTTTATAAGAGAAAAGACAATACATACGGTTTGATTGAGCCGGAATTCTAATTGAAAAAATAATAATCACCCCCGGTGGTAAGCAGGATATTTGCTTCGCAAATATAGCTTCCCCCGGGGGTGATTTTATTTTTCGCAAAAAAAGGAAGAGAAGAAATAGAAAAGGTTGCATTCTCCCCCGACTAATGATAAAATACCATATTGAGACAGTAACGTCTCTTGTTAGGATGTATGGCATGTAGCAGCGAGAAAATGCTAAAAAAATAATTGGAGAGTGACAAAATGGGATTATTTAGTAAGGTTATAGGAACACATAGTGAACGTGAAGTGAAACGTGTGATTCCGATTGTTGACAAAATTGAATCACTTGAACCAGAAATGGAGAAGTTATCTGATGAAGAACTTCGTGGCAAAACGGCGGAGTTTAAGAAACGTTTAGCAGATAAAGAAACTTTGGATGACATTTTACCGGAAGCGTATGCGGTTGTACGTGAGGCTTCTAAGAGAACCATCGGATTGAGACATTTTCGTGTGCAGTTGATTGGCGGTGTCATTTTACATCAGGGACGTATTACAGAGATGCGTACCGGTGAAGGTAAAACGCTCGTATCTACTCTCCCGGCTTATCTGAATGCGCTCGAAGGAAAAGGTGTTCATATCGTAACAGTAAACGACTATCTGGCAAAGCGTGATGCGGAGTGGATGGGGCAGATTCATGAATTTCTTGGTCTGACAGTCGGTGTTATTTTGAACAGCATGGACAATGACGAGAGAAGAGAAGCATATAACTGCGATATTACATATGCGACAAATAACGAACTGGGATTTGATTACCTGCGTGATAACATGGTTATTTACAAAGAGCAGTTAGTACAGCGAGATTTACACTATGCCATTGTCGATGAGGTTGACTCGGTATTGATTGACGAGGCGAGAACACCACTTATTATTTCCGGTTCCAGCGGAAAATCGACAAAGATTTACGAGGCGTGTGATAATTTAGTGCGCCAGTTGAAAAAAGGTACTGAAAAAGAATTGTCCAAGATGGACATTATCATGAAAGAAGATAATAACGAAACCGGTGACTATGTTGCAAACGAAAAGGAAAAGACAGTAAATCTTACCGAGCAGGGTATCAAAAAGGTAGAGCGTTTCTTCCATTTGGAAAACTTAGCCGACCCGGAAAACTTAGAGATTCAGCACTGCGTAAACTTATCACTTCGTGCACATGCGTTGATGCACCTTGATAAGGATTATGTGGTAAAAGATGACCAGGTACTTATCGTAGACGAATTTACCGGACGTATCATGCCGGGAAGACGTTATTCGGACGGTTTACATCAGGCAATTGAAGCAAAAGAGCATGTAAAAGTGAAGAGAGAGAGTAAAACTCTTGCCACAATTACATTCCAGAACTTCTTTAACAAATATGATAAGAAATGTGGTATGACCGGTACCGCTCTCACAGAGGAAAAAGAGTTCCGTGAGATTTACGGCATGGACGTTGTTGAAGTGCCGACAAACCTGCCGGTAAAACGTATTGACCACAACGATTCCGTATATAAAACAAAACGCGAGAAATTGAATGCAATTGTTGAAGATATTGTGGCAAGTCATGAAAAAGGCCAGCCGGTACTTGTTGGTACGATTACGATTGACGCTTCGGAAGAATTGTCACAGTTGCTGAAAAAGCGCGGAATTCCACATAAAGTATTGAATGCGAAGTTCCATGAACTTGAGGCAGAGATTATCGCAGATGCCGGTCAGATTGGTGCAGTTACGATTGCGACGAACATGGCCGGACGTGGTACGGATATTAAACTGGGCGAGGGCGTAACCGAACTCGGCGGTTTGAAAATTATTGGTACGGAACGTCATGAATCCCGTCGAATTGATAATCAGCTGCGTGGTCGTGCCGGACGTCAGGGCGACCCTGGTGAATCGAAATTCTACATTTCATTGGAAGATGATTTGATGCGTTTGTTCGGTTCCCAGAATCTGATGCAGATGTTTAATTCGCTTGGTATGCCGGAAGGCGAGCAGATTCAGCACAAGATGCTGAATAAAGCAATTGAGCGTGCACAGAAGAAGATTGAGAGCAACAACTACGGAATCCGTAAAAATTTGTTGGAATATGACCAGATTAATAACGAGCAGCGTGAGATTATTTATGCAGAGCGCCGCAAGGTACTCGATGGCGATGACATGCGTGATACCATTATCAGCATGATTGATGAACTGGTTGAAAAATATGTCAATATGGTAATTGGCGATGACCAGGGACCTTCCGAGTGGAATTTGAAGGAGTTGAATGAAATTCTCATTCCGATGATTCCGGTTAAACCGGTTACCGGTGAGGGCTGCGGTTCAAAACAGGAATTGATTCAGAATTTGAAAGAAGAGGCTCTTCGTCTGTATGAGACAAAAGAAGCAGAATTTCCGGAGCCGGAGCAGATTCGTGAGATTGAGCGTGTCATTATTTTGAAAGTAACGGACAGCCGCTGGATGGATCACATTGACGATATGGATCAGCTTCGTCAGGGAATCGGACTTCAGGCATTTGGACAGAGAGACCCGGTTGTCGAGTATCGTTTACAGGGCTATGATATGTTCAACGATATGACGGAGTCCATTCGTGAAGAGACGGTTAAGATGCTGATGCATGTCCGCATTGAGCAGAAGGTTGAGCGTGAGCAGGTTGCTGAAGTGACAGGTACCAATAAAGATGATTCGGCAAATGCACCGATTGTCCGTAAATCGGAAAAAATCAGCCGAAATGCACCGTGCCCATGTGGTTCCGGTAAAAAATACAAATATTGCTGTGGCAGATAAGCAGTGAATGACTGCGTTTGCATAAAAAAATTAAGGTGGTGATTTTGTGGTTGAATTGGATAACATCCGAATCGAACTGAGCAGTTTTGAAAAACCACTTCTGGAAGTAAGGGATTCACTTTAACTTAGCAGAGAAAAAGTTAAGGATTGAAGAACTTGAGAGAAATATGGAAGCACCTGACTTTTGGGACGATGCCGAGAAGGCAAGTGCGGATATGAAGGAATTAAAGGACTTAAAGAGTATTGTTGAACGTGCCGATGCACTCAGCATGGCGTATGACGATATTATGACGCTGATTGAGATGGGGAATGAAGAGGCGGATGAGTCACTGGTTCCGGAAGTTGAAAATGAGTTTGTGCAATTCCAGAAGGAATTTGAAGATTTACGAATTACAACGATGCTTACCGGTGAGCATGATGCCGAGAATGCGATTCTTACCCTGCATGCAGGAGCCGGTGGCACAGAGAGCTGCGATTGGGCAAGTATGTTGTGCCGTATGTATGAGAAATGGGCAGACAAACGCGGCTTTAGCGTAGAAGTTTTAGACTCACTGGATGGTGATGAGGCGGGACTGAAATCCGTCACATTGGAAATTCAGGGAGATAATGCTTATGGTTATTTAAAGAGTGAGCACGGCGTTCATCGTCTGGTGCGTATCTCACCGTTTAATGCGGCGGGAAAACGACAGACTTCGTTTGTGTCATGTGACGTCATGCCGGATATTAAGCAGGATATTGATATTGAAATCGCAGATGATGATATCCGAATTGACACGTACCGTTCGAGCGGTGCCGGTGGACAGCATATCAACAAAACGTCATCGGCAATCCGAATTACCCATTTTCCAACGGGTATTGTGGTACAATGTCAGAATGAGCGTTCGCAGCATATGAACAAGGATAAAGCGATGCAGATGCTCAAAGCGAAACTTTTGATTTTGCGTGAACAGGAAAATCTTGCAAAAGAATCCGATATCCGTGGTGAAGTCAAAGAAATTGGCTGGGGCAGTCAGATTCGCTCTTATGTTATGCAGCCGTACACGATGGTAAAAGACCATCGGACCAATGCAGAGACCGGAAATGTTTCTGCGGTATTAGATGGTGATATTGACATGTTTATGAATGCCTATTTGAAATGGATTAACAGTTAGAAGGGGATAAGGTATGAAAGAAGTCGTTACATTTTTTTTGAGTGGCAAAGAATACGGAGCAGATGTTTCCGAGATACAGGGGATTGAAAATTACGTGGAATATGCAAAGGAGCCCGGGCTTTCCGATGGCTTTTTAGGCATTGTTTCAATCCGTGATGAGTGGGTTCCTTTGTTAAATCTGAAAAAGAAACTGGTTCTGCCGCCGGTGCCCGTAACAGGGGAGACCAAGTATCTGGTGTTTCAGCTGCCGCAGGGGAAAGCAGCCGTTTTAGTGGATGGTGTTTCGAATATTATTCAGGCGGATGGCGATGAAATACAGGATTTCCCGGCACTTGTGCACACGAAAAAGACGGCGTATGCCGACTTTGTGGTAAACCACAAGGGACGGTTGATTCTTAGTATTAATCCGGGAAGCCTTCTCACAAAAGAAGAGTGGCAGGAAGTTGATAAAGTGCTGAAAAGCAAAAGTGAAGAGTCTAACGAAGAGTAAGACTTTTGATTTGGAAATGGAGGAAAAAATGATTCGAATTGCAGTGTTAGGTTATGGAACGGTTGGTTCCGGTGTTGTTAAGGTGATTCAGACAAATGCAAAAATTATTGCAAAGAGAGCCGGACAGGAAGTTGAAGTGAAATATGTATTAGACCTTCGTGATTTCCCGGACGACCCGATTCAGTCCAAAGTAGTACATGATTTTAATGTTATCTTAGAAGACCCGGAAGTGGATATTGTTGTAGAGACCATGGGCGGAACGAAACCGGCTTATGAATTTGTGAAAAAATCTTTGTTAGCCGGAAAAAGTGTATGTACATCCAATAAAGAATTGGTGGCTGCTTATGGAGCAGAGCTTGTGCACATCGCAAAGAGCAAGACGGTAAACTTCTTGTTTGAGGCGAGTGTCGGCGGTGGTATTCCGATTATCAGACCGTTAAACCAGAGTCTGACTGCTGACCGAATCGAGCAGATTAATGGTATTTTAAATGGAACGACAAACTATATCCTTACGAAGATGGCACAGGAAGGTTCTGATTTTGCCGACGTTTTGAAAGAGGCACAGGAACTTGGCTATGCAGAAAAAGACCCGACCGCAGATGTGGAAGGATATGATGCCTGCCGTAAGATTGCGATTTTGACTTCTTTAGCATACGGACAGCAGGTGGATTACGAGGATATTTATACCGAAGGAATTACCAAAATTACGGCAGAAGATTTCAAATATGCAAAAGCCCTTGGCGCTGCTATTAAAATCTTTGGCACAAGCCGTAAAGAAGGAAATAAATTGTATGCAATGGTTGCACCACAGATGATTCAGGCAGACAATCCGCTGTACGCAGTGAATGATGTGTTTAATGCAATCTGTGTGACAGGAAACATGCTTGGTGATGTTATGTTTTACGGTAAAGGTGCCGGAAAAGAGGCAACAGCAAGTGCAGTTGTATCGGATGTGGTTGATGCAGTAAAACATATGAATGTCAATGTGATGACAATCTGGGAAGATGAAAAACAGGAAGTTGCTCCGATGGATGAAATGAAAAACCGTTTCTTCGTCCGCATCGGCGCAAGTGAAAAAGCAAAAGCAGAAGATTTGTTTGAAGAGGTTACACCAGTAGATGGTGGAATTGCAGATGAATTTGGCTTTTTGACAGGAACCATGACAGAAAAAGAATTTAACGAAACCATTTCTCAGTTTGATACATTTATTACGAGAATTCGTGTTGGATTCTAACAAAAGAGAGACTCACTGAGAAGGAGGAAACTATGGTATCAACAGGACAAATGATGGGTTATGTGATGGCAATTTTGCTGCCGCTGATTGCCGTTTTGATTCCTTTTTATATCTTATGGAAACAGTCCAGTAAAGTGGAGCGTGGAATGCTCGGAGCCATTGGTTACGGAATCATGGGATATTTTTGGCAGGAAATTATCTACAGTTTCTTAGGACTTCTTGCACTTACGAAAATGCGTAATGTTTTAAATGCGACCGGTGGAAATGCGGTTGTGGTTGCTTTTGTAGAAGCGCTTGCCGGCAGTATTTTTGTTGCAGCAGGATTGTACTGGGGTGTTTATTTGACAAACACCAAGCAGCGTTCCTTGTACCGCTCAACAACGGTAGGACTTGGTTTTGGTCTTGGAGCTGCGCTTCTTGCTTATGGATTCCAGCTTTATTATGCGATACGGATTAACGTAGGAGCATTTACCGGGACGGATATGGCAAAAGCGAGTATTTTATCGACATCTACCGCATCGTTATATTTGGACGCCGTCCGCAACATTTTAGTAGTACTTGTTTACATGGGTGTTGCCTTTTTGGTTGGAAAGAATTACTTGGAAAAGAAGAGACTTGCCGCATGGTTTACGCCAATCATTGTGTATGTATTTATCCGATTTACCGACGTGATTTTAAATACTTATGCACCGGCACTTGTCGCTAAGATTGTGTATATGGTTGTACTCGCATTCGTTGCCGCCGTATCTGTGTGGATGGTAAGAAACTGGTATCAATCAGAGAAACAAGTAAAAAGTTGAGATTTAAAATTAGCGAAATAATAACTATTCAGGACTTCTCCACCTATCAAGTTGAGATTTAAAATTAGCTAAATAATAAAAAAATTTAAAAAGAAGAAACGACAAATCAGCGAGAAATATAATTCGCATTGCGAATTCCCGATTTCGAGTCGATTTGCCGTTTCTTCTTTTTGTATATTTTGTTATTATTTTGTAATATTCCCTATGACGCTCAAAATCTGGTCCGGCTCAAAAGGCTTCTGAACAAATTCGTTTGCGCCTAATTTAATGGCATCCACCATTTTGTTTTTTTGTCCGGCAGCAGTAACCATTACTGCGTGTGCATTTTCATCATAAGCTATGATTTTCTCCAATGCACCAAGACCGTCCAGAACCGGCATTGTGATATCCAGTGTTACAATATCCGGTTTTAATTCAATATACTTTTCAAATCCAATCTGACCATTCTCTGCTTCCCCGATGACTTCGTGTCCATTCTCGACAAGAATGTTGCGAAGCATACGACGTGACGTACGGGAATCGTCAACAATCAATATTTTTGCCATAGTTCCAATCTCCTTTATCTAGCCTAATTTTACAATAAGGTCTGAATGTTTGCCGTCAATGTAAACCGGCAATACATAGAACTCGCCTTCTCCATCAATGGATGAATCAAATTTAAATTCCGGCGGCTGCATATCGATGGTTGCATCCTGATAACTTAATTCAGTAGCATACAGTCCGTTGACACAGTTTGTAAATTCACAAACCGAATCCAAAGCGTCTTCATCGACCGCATCAAAAGTTTCTTTTGCGTAACCGTCGGCAAGCGCTAAAATGCTGTCATCATCACAGGTGAAACCAAGAAAACCATTATAATCACCGGTTGTATGCTGGTAAGCAATATACTTTGCACTGTGAGAGGTGACAAACTGTCCCTTCTCGATGCGTATGTAAGAACTTACAAAACGTACAATATTTCTTAATGTAAGACCAATCAACGACTGGTAACGAGAATCTTTCGCATCAACAAATGCAGGAATCATACCTTCGATATTACCATCCTGAATTGCTTTTAAAATTTCATCGGAGAAACCATTCTCCTTTTGAAATGCATCAAGAGCTGTCTCAATTTCATCACGGCTCATAATGCCGTTTTCTTCCAGCCCCTGAATGAAAATCAGGTACGGATTTCCCTGGCGACCAAGCAGATAATTCACATCTGCTTCCGTTAAGTAACCCTTCTCCACAGCCAAATCACCAAAACGTTTGTCTGTCTGCATTTGCAAATAATTTAATTCATTCGCTTGATTGCGAGTTAATAACCCCTCGTTCTCTGCAATTAACCCCAGTTTGACGCGATTGTCTTTAATGTATTTCATGCAGGAGGAAAATTGCTCAGCGGTGATTTTCTGGTTATCTAATAAATATTGACCAAAAAACTGACTAAACATAAAAATCTCCTTTCAATTGTTGTAAAATTATTATACAATAGAACGCAGAAAAGTTCAATGAAGAAATGTAGAGAAAGGAAGTGTTTGTCGTATGGCAGGTTCAATATGGGGAGAAGTGTTTCGCGTGTCGACATGGGGAGAATCTCATGGCGAGGGAGTAGGAGTTGTTGTCGATGGTGCGCCGGCTGGCATTTCCCTTTCTGAAGAGGATATACAAAAATGTCTCGACAGAAGAAAACCGGGCGAGACGAAATATTCGACGCCCCGCAAAGAAGGCGATAAGGTAAAAATCATGTCCGGTGTATTTGAAGGAAAGACAACCGGAACGCCGATTTCTATGGTTGTCGTGAACACCTCGCAGAAATCCGGTGATTACTCCAATATTGCAAATGTATTTCGTCCGGGCCATGCGGATTTTACGTTTGATGCCAAGTACGGATTCCGCGATTACAGAGGCGGCGGACGTTCCTCCGGGCGAGAGACCATTGGCCGCGTGGCAGCCGGTGCTATTGCCATGAAAATTTTAAGCCAGCTTGGAGTTACCGTAACTGCCTACACAAAGCAGATTGGACCATTTGTATGCGAGGAAGAAAAGATGTCTTTGGATAACATTGAAAAGAGTCCACTGCGCATGCCGGATTTGGAAAAGTCTTCTCTTGCTGAAGATTATCTGGCAGAAAAAATGGAGGCACATGATTCCGTTGGTGGCATGATTGAATGTGTAATCAGCGGCATGCCGGCAGGAATCGGAGAGCCGGTTTTTGGCAAGTTGGATGCTATGCTGTCCGCAGCGATTTTCTCCATTGGTGCGGTAAAAGGTGTTGAAATCGGTGCCGGTTTTGCCGTTGCTGATAAATGTGGTTCCGAAAATAATGACGGTTTCTATATGGGGGCGGACGGCAAGGTGAAAAAACATACGAATTTTGCCGGTGGAATTTTAGGCGGCATGAGCGACGGGGATGATATTGTACTCCGCGCCGCATTCAAGCCAACGCCTTCGATTTTTCAGCCACAGGAAACTGTAAACCGCGACGGCGAAAACGTAGAAATCGAGATTAAAGGCCGCCATGACCCGGTGATTATGCCTCGTGCGGTTGTTGTGGTAGAATCCATGGCAGCCATTACGCTTGTTGATCGGCTTTTCGTCGGAATGACCGCGCGCATGGATAAGATTCGTGAATTTTATAAAGGCGAGTAAGTAGAATTTGGGGATGGGATGACTGCTATTTCAAAAGACGTTAAATAAGTCAACGACGTTTGCGAGAAAGTTGACCTAAAAACAAGTTTTTGCCAAATAAGTCATCCCAATCGTACCTTGGGGGTGACTGGTTTTTCAATATTGTGGATTCAAGTCAACGAAAAAGGGCGAAAAGGTTGACCTAGTTGAGAAAAAGCTTAAAAGCAGTCAATGGGCGCGGCGAAAAAGGTTGACCTTGTTAAGAAAAAGCTTAAAAGCAGTCAACAAAGACAGCAAAAAAGGTTGACTGTTAGAGCGAAATTTGAATTTTCAGTCAATTATCTGGTGGATTTATGATGAAATAGTTCGAGGAATAGGAGGCGGGTATGGAGAATGAAGATATAGTGGGAGCATATTGGCAGGAAGATGAGGGGGATGTAGTACAGGACCATGATTATCCGGGTGAAAATGCTTTATATTGCATGGATTTCCAAGGTGATATGAAGAAAGTAGGATGAAACATTTATGAAGGGAGATATAATGAGAAAAAAGGGGAAATTAATAATTAGTTGCTGTATTTTATTTGGAATTATGTTATTTATAGGATTGGCATATTGGATATTGATTTTTATTCCAAGAGAGAGGATGAAAGGATGCTATTTTGGTTATGAACAAATGCCAATAATGTCAAACGAAAAATATACTGGTAAAATTGATGCAAAAATGGAACATATTCTAATTGAAGATCATGCCGGAACAAAAGTAACAGAGCTTGATTTATTAGGTAATAGCCCAGATCAAGTGGTGTTAGGGGAGAAGACCTTTTTTTTACTATATCGATGGGATGACCAAAAAGGAACTGGAAAAATTGTTCAATATGATTACAAGTCAAATAAATTAAAAGAATGTAGGGTGCTTAATGTTGCAACAATCGCATGGAAAGACAACTGTTTATTTTTGGGAAATTGGGATTTAAAGGATGATTACCGTTATTATTTTGAATCTTATTATAAAGGATTTTATGCAAATCGTTATATAGAGGAAGAGAAATTTGGAAAACAGCCGAAAAAAATAATAAAGAATCATGACTGGGGATGCAAAATTGGAAATACCAAGATGTATTATCATGAAGAGGGCTTTTTTTCAACAGAACCTTCATGGTTAGATTATGCAGGAACCTCAACGGGAAATTTTACGTTGGATGATGTGAAATCTAATTATCAGGCAGAAACAAAGCAAGAGAAGATTAATCGAACTTTACTTGTGAAGGAAATAGGGCAATGTGGTATTTCAAACCCTAATTATTTAATAGTCGAATACCAAATGGGAGATAAGATTTATGGTGTTTGTAATGTGTTACGGGAGTATATTCCAGCATATCCGATTGAGTCAAAGGATGTGGTTATGGCGTGCTGTTATAAAATTAGTAAAAAAAATAATAAGTTGAAGATATTGAAAAAGCAAAGTTCCAGTATTGCAATAATAGCAGAAAATGATGAATTTGTTTATCAAACCGACAATAAAATTATCAAGAATAATTTAAAAACAGGAGATACACAAACAATATTTACATTTAACAAGTATTTTTCTGCAAATATAGATGTGCAAGGGGATTATTTGCATATTTATGAGGGAGATAGGAGCAGCTACATAAAGTGGACGTAGAAGGAGGTAGATTGTTGTCAATGAAAACAATGAGAATGTGGCGGAAACGTATGACTATAATCTTTTGTTGTGTAAAATCAAAAAAGAACTTCCGCAGAACAAGACAGACGGAAGTGCCGGTTACCAGACCGTAGTAAATGAATATGATAAGTCTGGCAATCTCGTGGAAACAAAAAGCAAACAGTCTGTATTGGTGTGAAGGAGAGTAGAAATTATATATGAAAAAAAGCATGTGTGCTAAGTGGTTTGAAATAAAATTATGGAAGAAACTAATAATTCTTTTCCCTATAACTTTTATAATTATTTTTGTTACTCTTTTTGAGACAACACCTGTTAATTTGAATGCTTCTAATATTTCAGAAATATATATTGGCATGCATAGCATGATGACGGATGACATTATTACTGGAAAAGCGTCGATTAAAGGGAGAGAAGATGTTAAAAATGTTGTTTGTAGTTTAAATCGAATAAAAGCAATTCGTGGAAAATATTCTGCTGAAGAATTAAGTGGTGAACCACCACAGGCAATGATTACTTGTTATGATGAAGGTGATAACGAGATTTATACAGTTAAATTTTATGATGGTTTTATGATGGTAGACAATGAATTATATAGGATTACTGGCAAAGTATATAAAGAATTAGCCGAGTTGTGTGACAAGTATGGAGAGTGCCAAATTAATTGAGTAAGTCAGGGGAATTGTGAAATATTAGGAAAAGCAAATTGACAAAATCTGTGTTTATTAATATAATAGACACAGATTTTTGAATTTTGCCGAAGCGTTATATCAACAGATATGAATTAATGAGGAGGGGATGTAAATGAAAAAGAGGAAAATAATGTATACAGTCTTTTTTATATTTCTTATTACGATTACATGCATTATAGTGGATATAAATAGGAAAGGCATAAAAAACAAAAGAGAAAAAGTATTGTCTGCTGAAAATAATTCAATAAAAATATCCCAAGATAACAGCACTAAGAAAATAGAAATATTGAGAAAGGGAGGCAATATATGGTGAAAAGAGTATATATTATAGCAGGGGTAATATTTATATTAGTGTTTATGGTGTGGGGGCTGGGAAGAATTTGCTATAATGTGGATTTGGATTCATTATTAAAAAAGACGGAAAATAGTTCATTAGATACATCGCAGGAAAAAAATCAATATCTTAATTATCAGATTATAAATGGTAATTTGTATTTACAAAAGGAAGATGGATTATATCAATATAATTATGAGAATGGTGAAGAAGAAAAAATATTAGAAAACTCGGTGGAAGATTTCATGATTATAGGAGATAAAATTTATTATACTAAAGTGAATAATAATGCAATTGAACGTTACAATTGTTTGAGTTTGTTTTGCAAAAATATAGGAAAAGATAACAGTAAAAAGCTTGTCGGCGATATAGAAAATTGTATTTTTAATAAAAGTTTTGCGCTTTTCTGTAGAAAAAAAGAAAATGAACTGAAAGTATATCGTTATGATATAGCAACGAAGAATTGTAAAATTATTGTTTCTTTGTCACAGAATATTATAAATAAAGAAATGATGTTTGTGATACAAGATAACATTATTTTTGGAGAAAATGATAGGAGCAAGATATATTCTTACAATATGAGAACGAAAGAGTGGGGGGAAATCTTTTCTATACCGTTAGATGGACAAGATTTGTTTTTTTACGTAACAGGTGTTCAAGTAATGAATCATTATTTGTATGTTCAGGGGGAGGTGTGTGATAGCACAAAATCAGATATTGCAGGACCTCATGTTGTTACAGATAATAAGTCAAATGGAATTTGGAAAATAGACATAGAAACGAAACAGCGGCAGCATATTTCAAAAAATATATGTGCAGGTGGAATTTATGTTTTGAACAACAAATTGTTCGGTATTAATAATGGAAAGTATGTGAATCTTTCATAATGGAGAAAGTGTCTTGCAACATTTTTGAAGGTTAAATCGTTGTATTAAAGAAGTTGATTTATACGCAAGGGGGGATTCGGATGAAGAAAACAATTTTAAAAGTTATTATCCTAGCATTTTTTATATTATTGCATAAGGATACTGTGTATGCAGGGGACGAAATATCTTTTACGATAAATAATGAACCACCTCAAGATGCATTGATTATTGGCAGAGTAAGTGAGGTACATAACAATCAAAATTTTATAAGTATTGATGTTGTGCGAATTGTTGTGGGGAAGATTTGCGAAGACCATGTAAATTTGCAAGGGGTGGATACTGCAAAGTATAAGAAGGGAGATTGTATTCTTTTTTCGGCAAAATTTATGGAGAATAAAGATGGTATTACACAATGTCGTGCTGTATATTACTATTACAAAGTTGCTCTTAAAGCAGATAATAAGGTTTGCATTTTGCCAAGTAAGGGTGATGCAAGGGCACTTGCAGCAGAATTAGAATGGTTTGTAAATACAGGCGAGCAAACACTGTGCGAAAAAATATATGATTTAGATAAAGACAAGTGGTTGAAAAATTCGTTTGATAAACGTTATACTGCCCCGGATGTAAAGAAAGAATTGCAGAAAAAAAGAATACGATTTTGTGTGGTGGGTGGCATCTTAATTGTTTTAGTTGGTGCTTTTTGCTTCACAAAAAGAATGCACAAAAAAAGATTGAAGAAGCGGGAATAGACGATTTAGCAATTATGCTGAAAAAGAGTAATAGTCTGTATTGGCATGCATAGTATGATGGTAGATGATGAGGATTACAAAGAATTAGCCGAGTTGTGTGACAAGTATGGAGAGTGCCAAATTAATTGAGTAAGTCAGGGAGAATTGTGAAATATTAGAAAAAGCAAATTGACAAAATCTGTGTTTATTAATATAATAGACACAGATTTTTGTTGTCAAAGCGTTATATTAAAAGCTATGAATTAATAAGGAGGGGATGAAGCTATGGTAGACGTCAAGTAAGTTTTACTGAAACATTTATTGGTTCGTAGTAAATTATTTAAGGGAGGATTGTTTTATGATTTTAAAATTAATTAAGTACAGTTTAACGATGTTATTATGTTGTATAATTCTTATTTCATGTGGGCAGGAGAATATTTCTACAAATAAACCGGATATTGGCATTGGCAAGAAGGAGAATTATTCTACCGGAACGCCGGATAAAATTCTTCGTTACCAACTCAGACTCCGAAAAAATCAAAAGGCAGAAATAAATCAAAGAGAAGGGAATTACAGGTAATATATGGGAAATGGAAAATATTAGATATGGTTGGATACGGGTATATTTATGGCGAATTTTCAATGAAAGATTATGTAGGAGGGACTGTCACTATACGTGAAAATTATATTGAGACTGATTTGCCATTGGGAAGATGGAAATTAAAAAATCCAGTTTATAAATTGGAAAAACAAAATGAAGAGGATTTTTGGGAGTATAGTCATGCTAATATTCATAGTGGATTTGGTTTTAAAAGCGAGAAAATTAAAGCAGTAACAGTCTTTGATGATACGGATGAATGGGATGAATTTGGAAATATATTTTGGATTAGAGATAAAGACCATCTGATATTTTTTGGACCTGTTTATTTTTTGGCAAAAAGAATATAGTTAAATGATAACGTAGTCAATCATTACAATGCTTTAAATCAGGTAATACAGACTCTTACCAAGAATTATAAAGCAAATTGTTTCAAGAGGAGAAATTAATGCAAAGTATTTTAGTTCAATTATTAATGAATAAAGAGTTGTTATTAATATATGAGATAGCATCATTTGCTATTGGAATTATGCTTCTTTATGTAACAGAGAAAACACAAATATACTATGATATATGCATTTTTCTTGTTGTTGCATTTGATTGTTTTATGATAGGGTCTTTTTTTGGGAAACAATTATTTTATAATGAAGTCTCTTTTTTTGCAGGAGGACTTATTGTGATGTTTCTTTTGATATATATACATTTTAAAAGCAAAAGTGTCATTAGAGATATTTTTTCAATGTTGACAATAGCGAAAATTTTGATAATTATAAAAAATTTTACGACGCCTCATGAGTTGCCGGAGCAGGAGTTAGAAGTTTTTAAGATATCTTTTATAGGTGCTCTTTTGGCAATTATAGTTATTGTAATTATAAGAGAAGTTATTAAGCGGCGCGGAATGTATGACTTCAAAACAAATGATAGTTACTATAAAATATTGTGTGTGCTTTGTGGCGCATGTATAGTGACAGGACGAGTTTATGAGTTTTTGTATGATAGAGTTACACAACAGTTGAAGTTTCTTGAAGAAAAAAATGAACTTATAAATTTTTATAAAGTTGTGTGTGCATTAGACTGGAATGAAAATTCAAGTGGCTTATTTTTTATCATGCTTTTTGCTGTACTTGTTAGTGTTAGTGGGGTGATTTATATAATAAGAAAGTGAGAGGATGGGTGAAAGAATAGAATGAGTACATACTTAGAAATTTCAGAGGAAGATATTGCAACATTTTTGAAGGGTGAATCGTTGTATTATATAAAAGGAAAAGAATTGACAGAACAAAAAGAGAGGGAGGAACAAAAGGGATGGCAATCCGGTACAATAAAAAGTTAGTTATAATAATGATTGTGTTAATATTGCTTAGTTGTACAAGCTGTGGTGTGAAGCAAAGTAAGGATAAGCAAGAGGCAAAGAAAAAGATAACGTGGGAGGGGGATTATCCCTATGCAAATTCTACGGATATATTTTGTGTGGAGAAAAATAATTTATTTTCATATGACATAAACGGAGAAAATAAGAGAAAGCTAAAGGCAACAATGGGGGAAGGGTGCTTGATTCGAGTAACGGATGATTGGTTGTATTTTAAGAAGGAGATTAGAAAAAACATCCTATATGAGATAGAAATTGAAGCAGTATGCCGCATTCCTTTAAGGAAGGGGCGAGATGGGAGAAGTGTATTAGCAGGCAAAGAGCAAAAAGTTGTAGATCATTTGGATGGAGTAACTGAAGCAATAGTCGTAGATAAGTATCTTGTTTATTTACGCTCTGCATCATGTGTAAACTATAATAATTCTTTAGTGGGGAGTTATATTATACAACAAGAAGATGAGATTTTTTTAGTTGATCTGAAAAATAATAAAACAAAAAAGTGCATTGTTCCAAAGGAAATAACAAGTCTGAAAGTACTGGAGTGGCAAGTGTTTGGAAGTTCATCGAAAGGAATAGTGTGGGGAGAAAAGGCTTTGTTTTATTATGATATTAAACAAAACAAAGTTATATTGATTAATGAAAAACAGACAAGTAATGTGGCATTTGACCCATTAAAGGCTGAAGTTTATTATTGTAAAGAAAATCGCCCTCAAATAATAGAGAAATATAGTATTAAAACGGGTGAAAGGAGTGTGATAATAACCAAAAAAGAAGTTTTACCGGTGCTTGCTAATTGCCTGCGTGTTTCTATGGATGATATAAAAAAAATTAGCATAGAGGAAATGTATTATTGTAAAGAAAAGGTTTATTTTTCAGTAAAAACAAAAATGAAGGGTGGTTACAATAGAGAGGTATTGTTATCCTATCAAGTAAATAAAAATTTAGTGCTTTATGAGCCGGAATTGGATAATGCAAAACATTTATATTTGCCGTGGAATGAGAAACATGTATTTATGATATTGTTAGGTTGTGTTCAAGGCAAGTGGTTTTGGCAGGGTGAAAATGGATTGCTAAAATATGATAGCAAAACAGGAGCTGTCCGGTTATGTGATAGAGATGGAATGGATAATGAAATTTATGCGATTAAGAGTATGAAGGAGTTGAGAAAGTGAGATGAGTATGATTAAAAAAGTTGGTTTGACAGGAGTGGTACTTGCAATTGTTTTTGTAGTAGCTTTTATCTGCTTTAATAGAAAAGAGAAAAAAATAGATAGGAAACAAGATTTGCCGGTATCAACTGAAACGATATCTGAATATTCATTTGCAAATTCGTACCATTTGTATACAATGGATTGTCAATATAATCTAGATGGTGGGCAAGTCAAGGCGTTAAATATTAGCAATACGGATTCACCATATGATATGATGTTTTTATGTGTAAATGATATGTGGTATTACTGTTATGAAAAACAGGACGAAATAACGGGGAAGTTGTGGAGAATACCAATTCAGTCAGGTGAATTGAGACAAGAGAAAAAAGAGGCTGTTATTGATACGGAACAAAATGGCAGTTTTACTGTTGCAGGCAATAATTATGTGGAAGTAACCAAAGGTAATAGGATAAGAGTATATGATATGGTACGGAAAAAGTATTCGGATTATAAAGTTCCAAAAGAGATAGCATATACAAAGAAAACCGAATGGAAAAACAGAACATGGGATGTTCTTGCGCAAGGAAATGATTGGATTGTGTGGGAAGGTGAAAATGGCTTTTTTGCGCAGGATATTGCAAAGGAAAAGATAACAATTCTTGGAGAAGATGCGTCTGGATTGGCGATTGCCAGTGCAGGTCAAAGAAAAATGTATTTTGCTCCGGATAAAAGGGAAAAAGGGGTGTTATGCTATCAATATGACTTGATAGAAAATAGAAAAGAGAAAATTGTGGATGAGGATGTTAGGGGGTGTATCACGAATTACTTGAAGAAAAAAGATATTAGAGATATCGTTTTGGAAAAATTTTTAAATAATGGAAGTGAAGTCTTTTTTGAGGTAAAAGTGGTAACAAATCGTGAAAAATTTAATATGGTGCTCAAAAAAGAAAATAATAAATTCGTGGTGGATACTCAGCTATCTGACATTCTTCAAACGGAAAAAAACATAGAATTGGTTGATTGCTTTCAATCCAAATGGTATTTTGAAGGGGAACAGATATATTGTTATGATTCGAAAAATAATGAATATAAAGAAATATCTGCCAATAGTAAAGAATTGAATATATATCGAGTATTGAAAGAGGGGAGCTGGTGAAAGGTGAGTAAAATTTTGAAAAAAATTATGATATTAGGCGGAACGATATTGGGAACTTTTATTGTTTCCCTGATTGTGTTTGGTGTAGTGACGATTTTTTCTAACTTATCAAGTGCAAATAACATGCAGCTGTGCTATGGTGATTTACATTATGTGTTAGCTGAAAATGATGAATATATTTCATATCAGGAGAGAAATAGAGTAATAATTAAAGACCGAAATGGTGGGCAGGTTGTATCTTTTGATCCACAGAAAAAAGAAATATGGCCAGACCAGATGGTGTTAGGAAAAGAGCATTTTTATATGTTGGAATGGGATGACACGACGACAGAAACATTCAGAGATGCTATCATTATGCAGTTTGATTATAATGCAAATGTGAAAAAGAGGATAAAAGTGCAAAAGGCCTCCTGTATCGCCTGTAAAGATGGTTATTTGTTTTTGGGGAAAATAGAAAAAACGCTTGAAACGGAACCAAATTATTTGAAAGGGTTTTGGGCACAATATTATATTGAGGAAGAAAAGTTTGGAGATAAATGGAATATAATTGAAAATCAATCGGATAAAAAAACAAAAATAGGAAATACATCTTTATACTATCATGATGCCGGCTATTTTAGTACAGAGCCGGATTTAAATGGGTATTGTGGAACTGTTTTGGAAGATTTTAGTGTAAAAGACAGAGAAAAATATTTGATTAGTATTGAAAATAAAAGAGCTAAGGAAAATCTTCAATTATTATTAAAGAAAGTAAACTGGGGAAATGCGGATCGGTGTCAATGGCAGGAATATCAAAAGGGCACAAATATTTATGGAATTTGTAATTTATATAATTCCAATACAGAACTGGAAAAATTACCGATTGATGAAGTTAAACAAGCGGTTTTTTATCGGATTGATTGTGTAGATAATACAATTAAGATTTTGAAGCAATGTAATGATACTTGTGCGGTTTTATGTACAGAAAAATACATTTTGTATGAGACAGAAAACGCTCTGATAAAATATGATGTTATATCCGGGAAGAGTAAAAATGTATTATCAATCGAAAAGCCAATGGAACAAATGATATATGTAGATGATGATTTTTTGGAAATAACGAACATAAATCCTGAATATGTACTACGATTAGATGAAACTGATTGTGAAATATTAGAAGAAATTAATAACAAATCTATAAATCAGGATTGTTCCCGGCTTAATACAATTGATACAGGTGTGTATTTTTATGATACTACATGGATAACAAATTATTCTCAGGTAGAAGGAAACCACTATTATTGGTTAAGGTATGATGCAAATGCGGGCAAGTATATTATTTATCAAGATAACAGAGTAAAAATAGGAAAGTTTGAATTGCCGTACCAGTTTGAGGATGACATTCCTTATTTTCTTGATGGATTTACAAAGTATGGTAGTGATTTTTATGCAATCATTAGTTCTATGGATACAGAAAAGGATGATGACGACAATCAAATACAGCAATTGGCAAAGGTGAATTTGAAAAAGGAAAACTTAGAAATTATATATGATGTCTCCAACGAACATATTGCAGGGGACGGAGAGAAATTGTTTTGTTGTATTTACAAGGATTATTTTTATCTTGACAGCCGCACGAAGTGGCAGTCTTATGATAAACGTGCTGGTAAACCCATTCGGATAGACATTAAAGGAAAAACAATGGAGAAACTGTCAACAACGACAAATATGAAAAAAGCATCACCATATTTATCTTATATAAATGACAAGATATTTTATGCAGTAAATGAAGGGGAAAAAACAAGTCTATTTTCTTATGATTTAAAAGAGAAAAAAGAACAGTGTTTTTTGAAATTGCCAGCCGGGGAAAATAATAAAACGGAATTTGTGAGGTTTGACAAGGATTTTATATATTATGGAAAATATATAATTTCGAGAAAAGATAAAAAGACTTTTCATGTGCTTAAGTCAGGTGACAAGAATGTTATTTCAAATGAAAAGTATGTGTTTTATTTAGATAAAACAAACAAGATTCATAGACTGGATAAACAGAATAAGCACGATATCATAATAAGAAAGAAACCTGCAACTGAAATATCATGTACGGAAAAGAAGTTGTTTGCAAGAGTTCGAAATAAGAAAGCTTATACGAAATGTGTGAGGGATGCCGCTGATGCTGATGAGTTTGCAGATAGCGGTGAAGACTTTTATTCGGATAATCTGTATTGTTTGGATTTGCGGGGAAGAGAAGAAAATAAAATTTGGAAAGGCAGCTATAAATGGACAAACTAGAATGCCGATTTATTTGGATGCCGGTTCTTTGTTTCCCGGGATGGCACGATATCTTATAAAGAGTGGGAATAAACAGAAGTGAGGTGAATTGTGGATGAAAAAATATATTATGATACTAATAATAATTTTGGGGGTTATTTGTTGTGATTTGGCTTTTTGTCAATTGGATAAATCAGTTTTAATTATACATTATGGAGACGTGAATTATTATGCTGAAAATGAAAATTATTGGGCAGAAACAAATGGAAGAAATGTAGAATTTACAGATAAGAAAAGTGAGAATAAAAAAATAATTAAACTGGATTTTGTTCCAAACCAGATTGCACTTGGTATGAACCATGTGTTTATATTAAAATGTGGAGATAATTATTCAAGTGATGATGCAGTAATATATAGTTATGATTTTGAGGGGCATTACATAGAGGCAAGGCATGAGAAAAAGTGTAATTACATGGCAATGGATAAAGATGTTCTTTATTTACAATACTGGCAGGATGAAGAACAAAATATGCCGTATGTAAATTATAATGGAATTGTGGCAAATGCATGGATTAAGGAAGATAAGTTTGCTGGTAAGGTAAATTCTATGAAAGAAAACAAAAAAGGAGTATGTAAGGTCGGAGAACGAACTTTTCATGCTAATTCCAATGGTTGTTTTTCTACTGAAAAAGAGTATTCCAATATTCCGGCTATGAGTGCATACATATGGGATGAAATGAAAACTGAAAAACAAAAAAATGCTAACTATCAGAAGGTGTTAGAAAAGAAAATTGGATATGACAGCGACTTTCTTTATGGTTTTAACGAGTACCAAAAAGGTAAATATATCTACGGAGTTGTTAATATATGGGAAGAAGATGTTCGATTGCGTAATATGGAAATACCTATAAATAATGTCGTTAAGTCCTATGCTTATAAAGTAAATCTGCTAACAAATGATGTGGAAATTCTTTTTCAGAGGGGTAAGGGATGTGTGCAAATTGCATCCAATGAAAAGAATGCGATTTGCTATGAAAAAAATATGATTAAACGAATAAACTTAAAAACGGAAAAGAGCGATATATTATATAATGGGCTCCGAAATAAGACGGAGAATATTTATTTACAAGGACCATATTTGCTTGTGGCTGGGGAGAATAAATATATCCAATACGATGCAACATATTGAGGGCTAAATAGTTGTATTAAAGAAGTTGATTTATACGCAAGGGGGTATTCGGATGAAGAAAACAATTTTAAAAGTTATTATCCTAGCATTTTTTATATTATTGCATAAGGATACTGTGTATGCAGGGGACGAAATATCTTTTACGATAAATAATGAACCACCTCAAGATGCATTGATTATTGGCAGAGTAAGTGAGGTACATAACAATCAAAATTTTATAAGTATTGATGTTGTGCGAATTGTTGTGGGGAAGATTTGCGAAGACCATGTAAATTTGCAAGGGGTGGATACTGCAAAGTATAAGAAGGGAGATTGTATTCTTTTTTCGGCAAAATTTATGGAGAATAAAGATGGTATTACACAATGTCGTGCTGTATATTACTATTACAAAGTTGCTCTTAAAGCAGATAATAAGGTTTGCATTTTGCCAAGTAAGGGTGATGCAAGGGCACTTGCAGCAGAATTAGAATGGTTTGTAAATACAGGCGAGCAAACACTGTGCGAAAAAATATATGATTTAGATAAAGACAAGTGGTTGAAAAATTCGTTTGATAAACGTTATACTGCCCCGGATGTAAAGAAAGAATTGCAGAAAAAAAGAATACGATTTTGTGTGGTGGGTGGCATCTTAATTGTTTTAGTTGGTGCTTTTTGTATAACAAAAAGGATGCACAAAAAAAGATTGAAGGAGCGGGAAAAAGAGGTATGAAAAAAATTATTATTTGGCGGGAATTATGAAATGAGTTTGCTTATACACATACTTTATTAGGAAATTAGAATTGATTATACGAGGAGCAAAAAACAATCCACAGTATCTCCAATAGTATAGCATACAGACCTTGGAGAGGGTATAATATATTGATTAATACGGAGGATGTAAATGAAAAAGAGGAAAATAATGTATACAATCTTTTTTATATTGCTTATTACAATTACATGCGTTGTAGTGAATATAAATAGAAAAGAGCAAAATAAAATAGAAGAAAAGAAGACCGAATGTGCAGAAATGCAGTTGTTTGAGTATCCAACACAATATTCACAAGTCAGCGGTAATCATTATTTCTATTTGCGAAAAAATGCTAAAGGTGACTATATTTTGTATCAGGACGGAAACAAAGAAATTCTTTCCTTTCGTCTTTCTAAACAGAAATTAAGAGGTTTTGCGGTTTGGCATTCTCAATATTATGTTTTGGTAAGAAATGAAGTAGGAACGCTCCAGTTTGGAAAGGTTGACAGGAATAGCGAAGTTGATATTTTGTGCGATGTGTATGCACAAAAAGAGATACGTTCGATTATTTTATATAACGATTCACTATTTATGTGTGAAAATAATTCGAATATCATAGAAAGGCAGTCCATAAATGGACAAACTAGAACGCCGATTTCCTTAGATGCAGATTCGGATGAAATAAGTTTCTTTGGCTCTGAGAAAATTGGTGGAATATGCGCTATGGACGTTCGCAAAGATGGTAAAATAGAAGTCGTGGTTTTTGATTGGCAGGGGAACAGAAAAAGAACCTTGCATAGTCAGATGAAACTGTGGGAACATAGTAATTTGCCAAAGGAAAAAGGTGGGATTTACGTTGACAAGATAATCGATAAGTATATTTGTTTTACTTATTATTGCGGTGAAAAGTATTTTGTGGGAAGAATGAATTTGGATACAAATAGAACGGAAACTCTGGAACTGAGCAGTGAAGAAGTTTGTGACACATCGTTTGCGGGAGAAGGCGTGTATTTTGTTTCCCGGGATAGAACGATATCATATCAAGAGTGGGGCAAAAACAGCTCTCAAAAAATATCGGAATTGCAGGCAGAGGAGATAGATATTGTTGGGGAATGGCTTTATGTTAGGGGCTATTCAAAAGAATGGGAATTTCTTGAAGACAACGATAAGGAAGCATCCGATGAATGGAGTGATGTACTGTATCGAATTCGCTGCGTGGATGGAAAAGTTGAGAAACTGGAAGAAAATAACCCGGTAGATGAAACAGAAATGAGGTGAATTGTGGCTGGGGAAAATAAATATATCAAATGATATGAATTAATGAGGAGGATGTGTATTATGAAAAAAATAAAAACTAAAAATATTCTAGTTACGGTAGGAATTGTAATTTTACTTGCGGTGATAGTCTATGTTCGTAGCAGGATTTCTCCATTGTTTGGTAATTATAGTGTTGAAAAGAATGAAAAAAAGGTAGAAGCAAAACCAACGATGGACACAAAATCACAAGAAACAAAAAAGTCTCAGGGGAAAACTGAGACTTTACAAAAAGGTATCAATTCGTATTGGAATATGCAAGGAAGTGGTAAAGTTAAATTTGAGGCGAGGGCAGGTTTTTATGATGAATGGGGAGATGTTCCGGCGTTAGAATATAAAACAAAAATGAATTTTATAAAGGTAGCAAAACTAAAAAAAGGTATTCTTTATCACCTGAAGATTGAACAGGCTTCAGATCTTAAAATTCCCACAAAAAGACTTAGCCTTGGTTATTTTTATGTGCAAAAAAACAGGATAATTCGTATATGGGAAAATAACGATTACGAGGCGCAAGGAAATGTTTGGACGCTGTCGAAGAAAGCGTTAAATAGAATCATAAAGACCAGTGAGATCCCAAAGTATAGTGCAACTATTTGGCAGAAAAAGACATATAAAGATACATTAAAACACGATAAGATAGACTGGCATCAGTACTTAAAAAAGATTCAAGATTCACCGAAAAAAAGACTGCGTTATGGTGGCTACTATCAATATCCACAGCATTCAGGGTATTGGGAGACTTTTATTTGGGAAGAAGGAACTGGGTTGATTTTTTACCAGAGTGGATATAGAGATGGGGTGGATTTTATTAGGTTGAAGAAGAAGGGTGTGAAACTTCCAAGTGATGTATGGTATGATTGAGGTAAATTTATTGCAACATTTTTGAGGGATAAATCGTTGTATTTGAGAAAGAGACGATTCATGCGCAGTAATTATGGGAAGAGATAAAAATGTTGATAAAAAAGAAATAAATATATTTTGTGTTGCAACGTTTAGTGTGGCGTTGCTTAATATTGTTTTGAATATAATTTATTTGAATCGGTATTTTAACGATACAAGAGAATTATTTCAGGATTCAGGATTAAATTATGGACATGTGGCTTTATGCAATAGTTTAATAATTTTGAGTATTAGCACTTTACTTATATGGGGTTGTGATAATTATTTAAAAGTACTGAAGTGGTCTGTATATATAATGCCAGCATTTCAATTAGCGGAAATAATAGTTGAGTTTTCTTTCCTTAATACCATATTAAATATAAGAGAATTTTGGTATGTGATATTGCAGCCGTTACCGTTGTTTGTGGTGTTAGTACTGTTTATTGCAAGTAAATTGCCAGTAAAAGCGGTAGTTAGAATATGTATTGCAGACTATGTTTTATTCGTAGGAAAAGAACTTTTTTATGCAAATCATGGAGGACTATGTTTTTTTGAAGTTTATGGCGTGGTAGAAATTAATCTTTTGAGAATTGCATTGTGTGTTATGTTTAGTCTTATAGTAATGACATACACATTTTTGTTACAGCAGTTGACAAACTCCCCAAATTAGACTAACATAACAAGTGTTATGATGAAAAACAAACAAGAAACCATTGAAAAAATTAAACAGGCGGCGTTGGAAGAGTTTTACGCCAATGGATATGCAAAAGCAAGTCTTAGGACAATCTGCCGCAGGGCGGGTGTCACGACAGGGGCGATGTATTTTTCTTTTGAAAATAAGGAAGCATTGCTTCGGGCTATATTAGAGCCACTGGTGGAGAACTATGAAAAGATGCTGGCAAAGAGCATGCAGATTGAACTGGAGAATCCGTCCGAGGGACCGGAGATTGATGTGTATGTGATGCAGTTTATTTTAAAGCACAGAAAAGAAACGATTGTCATCATGGAGAAGGCGCAGGGGAGCTGTTACGAAGGATTCCGAGAGCGTGTTGAAAAAATGATGGAGCAGTCATTTCTTACATATTACCGGAGCAAACTTAAGACAATGCCGGATAAAGGATTGATAAAAATATTGGCAAAGCAGCGGCTAGACAGTTGTTTGCAGATTGTAAAAGAGGATTATGACATGGAATACAGCCTGTATTTAGTGAAACAGATTGGTATTTACGCCGGAGGCGGAACCGAAAGATTAATAGAGAGTTTAAGAAAGCTTCACAGAGACTAACTGTGGAGCTTTTTTTACAACATAACAATTCATAACAAACGTTACGAAAGGATGATACGATGAAAGAGAAAGTAAGTGTGACCGGTGTGCCGGAAACAATGATTCAGACTTTATATGCGAGGGCAAAGGAATCAGAGAAAGACAATCCGATGATTCGGGATGATATGGCGGCAGAGATTGTGTCAAAGCTGGATTACGACTTTTCCAATGCGGATAAAGATAAGGCGATGAGTTATGGCGTAATTGCAAGAACGATTGTGCTGGATGAGATGGTAGAGCGGTATTTGAGTAAAAATCCAAAGACCGTTGTGATAAATATTGCCAGTGGTATGGACACAAGATGTTACCGGATGAAAGGAAAGTATCTGCGCTGGTACAATGTGGATTTGCCGGAAACAATGGAGATAAGAGAAAAGTTTCTTGCGGAAAACGGACCAATTTATCAGATTGCAAAGTCAGCGATGGACGCATCTTACACGGATGAAATCGTATGTGACGGCGAAAATGTATTGGTTGTGATTGAGGGACTTTCTATGTATTTACAAGAAAAAGATGTGCTGCAGATGTTTTCTATTATAGAGAAAACTTTTCCGAAAGTTACCGTTGTGGTTGAAACAATGTCTCCGTTTGTCGTGCGTCATATAAAGGAAAAATCAATTGAAGGCAGTAATGCAAAATTTACATGGGGTGTCAAAAACGGAAAATTGCTGCAAAAGCTTGTGCCGGCATTTTCCTATAAAGAAGAAGTAAGCCTGATTGAGGGAATGAAAAAAATGATGCCGATATATCGTGTGATTGGGAAAATTCCGGGGGCAAAAATTTTCTCAAATAACATTATTGTTTTGGAGAAAAAATAATGTGGTTTCAAGACATGGTGCCTTTAATCTGCTGCCATCATACAATGATAACAACAAACATAAGGCGGGCAGATACCGATGAAGGAAAGGACAAAAGTGATTGTGGATGATACAACAATTTATGAGGTGGATTTAGCGTGTTATGAATCATTAACACCAGAGGAGAAGAGAAAATATTTTCCGCAGACATGGGAAGAGGAAAGCAGAATGCATCAGAGAAACAGTTCTAATTTAATGAATCGAAAATAAAAAATGAGGCGGTTATCCGCCCCATTTTTTTGCGTCCATAGGGGTTCGATTCCCCTAATGATTACGCACGCTTCAATTAGCAGCCGCAGCCGAATCCACCGAATCCGTTATTGCCTCCACAGCAGCAGAGGATAATGAGAATCCAAATGATGCAGCTGCAATCACCGCCCATGCCGCCGCCAAAGCCGTTACCACAGCCGCCGCAGCAAAGAAGTAAAAGGATAATAATCCAGCAGCAGGAAGAATTGTTCTCGTTGCAGGAGCATCCTCCGCCACAGTTTGTTGCTGACAAATCACTCATAGGTTTGCCTCCTAAATTTCATTTACACTGTTATCCTATGCAGGGTGGCTTGGGTGATTTACACAAAAAAATGAAAAAAAAGACGGAAATATTTTATTTGCATATAGACAGAGAATATACTATAATATTGACAGCATTATGATTAGTGATAATATGGCTTTTTTGCGTTAGATAGTGAGAGAAAAAAAGATAAAATGAAAAAGAGGGATTCACGACGATGAAACGATATCAGTGGATGGGGATTATGCTGAGCCTTGTTTTGCTTCTGTGCTCGTGCGGTACGGACAAAGAGGTTGAGAAGAAAGCCGGCGAAAGTACGAGTACACCGTCTGCAACAGCGAGCGTTACGCCGTTGATTTCAGAGGATGAGGCTTTTTCAGAGGCAGAGAAGATTGTAAAAACAATGACAATTGAACAAAAAGTAGGACAGATGTTTTTGGTGGATTTACTGCAGTTAGATGCATCACCATCGGTGGACGGAACCGCTTATAAGGCGACGGACAGCATGAAACAGGCAATTATTGATTATCACCTGGGTGGCGTCTATCTTACGAAGGAGAATATTAAGTCGCAGAAGCAGACGAAAAAACTGGTGCAGAATTTACAGGCGAGCGTTGTATCAGGAAGTGCGCTTTACGTTGCCGTAGAGGAAGACGGCGGTGGAGAAAATTCCATTTCTGCCAAAGTTGAGGATTTAAAAGATACCGGTTATGTTACCCCAAAAGAAATGGGACAAAATATGACGGCAAACCAGATTTATGAATCGGGGAAAACGATTGCCGGAGAATTGACGAAAATCGGTATAAATCTGAATCTGGCGCCAGTGGCGGATTTGGCAAGTGACCAAAATCCATCGTATGCAATGCGCTGCCTGGGAAGTGATGCGGATGGCGTGGCAGATTTGTTGGATGATTTTGTAAGTGGCATGCGCGAGGGCGGACTTTCCGTGACGCTTAAGACTTTTCCGGGAATTGGTAATGTTTCTGCGGATGTGACAGAGTCAATTGCCGAAAATACAGACAGTCTGATGACGATACGTGATACGAATTTTGTGCCGTATGCGAGCGGAATTCAGGCAGGCGCTGACTGCGTGATGGTGAGCAATGTCGCATACAGTAAGTTGACGGTGAAAAAAGTACCGGCATTTATGTCGCAGGATATTGTGACGAAACTTTTACGGGAAGAACTCGGATTTGATGGAATTGTTATGACAAGCCCACTCAATGATAATGTGATAGAGAACAATTATACAAATGAATTTGCCGTAGTGGAAGCGGTAAAAGCAGGATGCGATTTAATCGTCCTGCCGGGGAATTTCAAGGAGTGCTATGAGGCTTTAATTACTGCCGTGGAGGAAGGCAGGATTGATGAAAAAGTGATTAACACATCCGTCCGGCGGATCTTACAGAATAAGATTCAAAGGGGCATACTTGTGTTAGAATAAACAGCAAAAGGAAGGACTTGAAATGAACTCACAGGTTGATGAAACTTATTACGATGGACTGCATGAAGAGTGTGGTGTTTTCGGTGTCTATGATTTGGATGGCGGTGATGTTGCCTCCACAATTTACTATGGACTTTTCGCTTTGCAGCACAGAGGTCAGGAAAGCTGTGGTATTGCGGTCAGCGATACAAAAGGACCGAAAGGAAAAGTATTGTCTTCAAAAGGCATGGGACTTGTCAATGAAGTCTTTGATTCTGAAAAACTTGAAAAACTCAAAGGAAATATCGGGGTTGGACATGTCCGCTACTCGACGGCAGGTGCGAGCAATGGACAGAATGTACAGCCGTTAGTATTAAATTATGTCAAAGGTATTCTTATGTTAGCGCATAACGGAAATCTGGTAAATGCGCCGGAACTTCGCAAAGAACTGGAATACACAGGAGCTATTTTCCAGACGACCATTGATTCGGAAGTTATTGCGTACCACATTGCGAGAGAGCGTTTGAAAACAGGTACGGTAGAAGAAGCTGTGAAAAATGCGATGAAGAAATTAAAAGGTGCGTATTCACTTGTGATTTCCAGTCCGAGAAAATTGATTGGTGCCCGCGACCCATTTGGTTTTCGCCCTCTGGTGATTGGAAAACGGGATAACAGTTATCTGCTTGCCAGCGAAACCTGTGCACTCGATGCTGTTGGTGCAACATTTGTCCGGGATGTAAAACCGGGGGAAATTGTCATGTTAGACAAAAACGGTATTACATCGGATGAAAGTCTCTGCACGGTAAAACCGGCAAGATGTATTTTTGAATATATTTATTTTGCAAGACCGGACAGCTATGTGGATGGCGTGAGTGTTTATAATTCGCGTATTATGGCAGGAAAAATTCTTGCCCAGATGCATCCGGCAGAAGCGGATATTGTCATTGGAGTGCCGGATTCCGGAAATGCGGCTGCGATGGGATTTGCCCTGGAGTCAAATATTCCGTATGGCGTTGGTTTTATCAAGAACAGTTATGTGGGAAGAACGTTTATTAAACCCAAACAGTCTGCCCGTGAGTCCAGTGTAAACATTAAATTGAATGCCTTGAAAGAAGTGGTTAGTGGCAAGCGTGTTGTGATGGTCGATGATTCGATTGTGCGCGGTACGACGAGCGGCCACATTGTAAAAATGCTCAAAGATGCCGGAGCGACTGAGGTGCATGTAAGAATCAGTTCGCCACCATTTTTGTTTCCATGCTATTTTGGAACCGACGTGCCAAGCTGCGACCAGCTGATTGCACATGACCACACGGTATCCCAGATTTGTGAGTTGATTGGAGCGGATTCGCTTGGTTACTTAGATGGCGAAAGACTGCCGGAATTGATTGAGGGAGAAACCGGTTACTGCGATGCGTGCTTCTCCGGAAATTACCCGGTAGAGCCGCCAACCGAAGATATTCGTGGAAGTTTTGAACCGTAAATAGGTGTTAAGGAAAAGACCTGGCACTATTTTATAAAAGGATAGAGAAAGGAAAGAAAGAATATGAGTACAGACAGATATGTAAGCCCGTTGTCGGAGAGATACGCCAGCAAAGAAATGCAGTTTATTTTCTCGCCGGATATGAAATTTCAGACTTGGAGAAAATTATGGATTGCATTAGCAGAAACCGAGAAAGAACTTGGCTTAAAGGATGCAGATGGAAATCCACGTATTACAGACGAGCAGATTGAGGAGTTAAAAGCACATGTGACAGATATTAATTATGATGTTGCAAAAGCTCGCGAAAAAGAGGTGCGCCACGACGTAATGAGCCATGTATATGCATATGGCAAACAGTGTCCAAAGGCAGCAGGAATCATTCATCTCGGAGCAACTTCCTGCTATGTTGGTGATAATACAGACGTCATTATCATGACTGAAGCACTTAAATTAGTAAAGAAAAAACTGGTGAATGTCATTTCCGTATTATCTGATTTTGCAATGAAATACAAAGACCTTCCGACGCTTGCATTTACTCATTTCCAGCCGGCACAGCCGACAACAGTTGGTAAGCGTGCAACGCTTTGGATTCAGGAACTTGTGATGGATTTGGAAGATTTGAATCACGTGCTGTCTCATATGAAACTTCTTGGTTCGAAAGGAACTACCGGTACACAGGCAAGTTTCCTTGAGCTGTTTGACGGTGATGAGAGCAAATGTAAAGAAGCGGACAAACTGATTGCAAAGAAAATGGGATTTGACGCATGCTTCCCTGTTTCCGGACAGACCTATTCCCGTAAATTGGATACTCGCGTAGTAAATGTACTTGCCGGCATCGCAGCCAGCGCACATAAATTTTCAAACGATATCCGTCTTCTTCAGCATTTGAAAGAAGTGGAAGAGCCATTTGAAAAGAGCCAGATTGGTTCCTCTGCAATGGCATACAAGAGAAACCCAATGCGAAGCGAAAGAATTGCATCCCTGTCCCGCTATGTAATGATTGATGCCTTAAACCCAGCCATTACATCGGCAACCCAGTGGTTTGAGAGAACGCTCGATGATTCCGCAAATAAGCGTCTGAGCGTAGCAGAAGGCTTCCTCGCAATCGATGGTATTTTGGATTTGTTCTTAAATGTAGCCGATGGACTTGTTGTTTACGATAAAGTAATTACAAAACGTCTCATGTCCGAACTTCCATTTATGGCAACCGAAAATATCATGATGGATGCCGTAAAAGCCGGCGGCAACCGTCAGGAACTGCATGAGAAGATTCGTGAGCTTTCCATGGAAGCAGGCAGAAATGTAAAAGAGCGCGGCTTAGACAACAACCTCTTAGAGTTGATTGCCGCAGACGATGCCTTCCCAATGACTTTGGAAGAATTGCAGAAGACTATGGACCCAAGCAAATACGTTGGTCGTGCACCAAGTCAGGTAAAAGAGTTTGTTGAAGACGTGGTCACACCAATTCTCGACGAAAACAAAGACTTGCTTGGAATTAAAGCAGAGATTAACTGCTAATTAAGGAAAGTAAGTATTATGTAGACAAAGTTGGTGCTAGGACTGTTCTGTTGTCCCAGCACCATTTTTCTTTGTTTGTGGGTTTGCAGCAGTTGTGGAGCAATGGAGAAATCCGTTATATATAAGCATCAAAAGTCTTAGGCAACGCTAATCCGTTCAAAATTAAAAAAGAGTTGCAATTTAAACTCCATTTTCGCCAATTTATCTCAATTTTTCCGTCAAAAGCAACTCTATTTGCTAAATTTCTAAAAAAGCGTTGTACAAAATAGAAAACCACTTGCAAGCAAAGCAACCATAAAGTAGAAAATTTGGGAAAAGAGTTGCCTCGTCTGGAAAAATTCGATTGGAATTTTAACAAAACTCAGATTAAAGGAATAAGTTTGCGCTAAATGTTCGCTGCCAATTCCTTTGGATTCCAGTAATTCCGTAGAAAAACTTTGTGACTCGTGGGTTTGAGTACGTCGGTATGAAGCACTGGTAGTTTCAGTGCCCATACCGCTACGCACTCAACAAGCGCAAGCGCCCACGAGACGCAAAGCTTTTCTACGGTATTACGGAAAACAAAAAAAGTCCCACCGAACACTTGACACAAACTGACACAAACACCCACTAGTTTCTTCCCCCATCTTATGATATAATCATACCAAATGACAAGGAGGTGGCGTTATGCCATTATTAAATAAAGAAAAAATGATGGATGGTTTTGGCAAGGCAGTTGACGCCGTGAACAATGCGGTAGACAAAGCCGGCAGGTACGCCAAAGAAAAAGAACTGGACAAGAAAATTGACCATGCCGCAGAGGTTGTCACGAAAGAGGCAAAAAAAGTTGGCAAAGAAATCAAGAGTGTATTTTCAAGCGAGAAAAAATAGAAGAAGAGGATTATAAATTATGTGGATTGCAGATGGATGGAACGATTATGAAGTGTTAGATACTTCGGCAGGAGAAAAATTAGAGCGGTGGGGTGATTATATTCTTGTACGCCCCGACCCGCAGGTGATTTGGAATACACCGCATAAAGTAAGAGAGTGGAAACAGAAAAACGGACATTACCACAGAAGCAATAAAGGCGGCGGACAGTGGGAATTTTTTGATTTGCCGGAGCAGTGGGAGATTTCCTATGGAAATCTCAAATTTCATTTGAAACCATTTCATTTTAAACATACCGGACTTTTCCCTGAGCAGGCGGTAAACTGGGAGTGGAGCGGAAATTTGATTCGCGAGGCAAAGAAGAAAAATCCGGGAAAAGAAATTAAGGTGCTGAATTTATTTGCATACACGGGTGGCGCGACAGTGGCATGCGCCGATGCGGGGGCAGCTGTGACACATGTGGACGCATCCAAAGGGATGGTTACATGGGCGAAAGAAAATGCGGCAGCGTCCGGGCTTGCCAATGCGCCGATTCGCTATCTGGTGGATGACTGCGTAAAATTTGTGGAGCGTGAAATTCGCCGCGGCAATCATTATGATGCGATTATTATGGACCCGCCTTCCTATGGAAGAGGTCCCAAAGGCGAGATTTGGAAAATAGAAGAAAAAATTTTCCCACTGGTACAGCTTTGCACGAAGGTACTTGCAGACAAGCCATTATTTTTCCTGATTAATTCTTATACAACAGGATTACAGCCGGCGGTGCTTTCTTATATGTTAAATTTGGAATTAAAAAGCCGTTTTGGCGGAACGGTTGAAGCAGATGAAATCGGATTGCCGGTGCGCGGTAAGCGGGGACTTGTTTTGCCGTGTGGCGCAAGCGGAAGATGGAGCCGTAAAGAGAGAGAGTAAGAGGAAGGGGTGAAGCGATGAAACTGATTCATTGTGCGGATTTGCATTTGGATTCAAGCATGACGACGCATTTGACAAAGGAAAAAGCAAAGGAGCGAAAAGCAGAATTACTTGCTTCTTTTAACCGGATGATGGAGTATGCCGACAGGGAAAATGTGTCGGCAGTTTTGATTGCGGGTGATTTGTTTGACCGGAAAAATATTTCGGCAACGGCGCGCAATGCAGTTTATCATGCGATTTCGACACGCCCTGAGATGACATTTTATTATCTGAAAGGAAATCATGATGTGCGTCTTTTTTTGCCAAATGGCAAAGAATGTCCTGAAAATTTAAAATTGTTTGGCGAAGAGTGGACCGCTTATGTGCAGGCGGATGAGGGATGCCGTCTTGTGATTAGCGGCGTTGAGTTGTGTGAGGAAAATCATGCGCTGATAGCCAATTCGCTGACTTTAAACCGTGAGGATGTAAATATTGTGATGCTTCACGGACAGGAAGCGGAATACGCTGCACAGGACAAGGCGGAAGTCGTGCCGCTGCGTGATTTGCGTGGCAAGGGCATTGATTATCTGGCACTTGGGCATGTGCATGGTTATAAAAAGGAAACACTGGATAGCCGAGGCGAGTATTGCTATCCGGGGTGTTTAGAATGCCGTGGCTTTGATGAATATGGGGAGCATGGCTTTGTTCTTTTGGATGTGGATTTGGAAGAGAAAACCGTGGCGAGTGAATTTATCCCATTTGCCCTTAGAAACGGACATTATGTGGAAGTCGATGTCAGTGACTGTATGAGCACGGCAGAGATTATGGATACCATCAACGAGACCGCACAAAGGGAGCATCTGCCGCATGAGGATTTTGTGAAATTTGTATTGGTTGGCGAGATGGCGCTTGCCAGCGAAAAAGATTTGGATTATTTGAATCAATGGATTCAGGATGATTATTATACCGTGAAAGTGACGGACAAAACAAAAATCCGAATTGACTATGAAGATTATCGAAACGATGCGTCACTTCGCGGCGAGTTCGTTCGTTTAGTGCAGGCAGATGAGGTACTTTCTGACGAAGAAAAGGCGCAGATGATTCAGTATGGCATACGAGCTTTGGAAGGGGAGGAAATCGAGTGAAATTATTACAGTGTAAAATAGAAAATTTTGGTAAATTAAGCGATGTCTCCTTTGACTTTTCAGAGGGTGTCAATACATTCTGCGAGGAAAACGGATGGGGAAAAAGTACGCTTGCGAATTTTGTCCGAATTATGTTCTTTGGCTTTTTAAATGGTAATAAACAGGACAAACTGGTAAATGAAAGAAAGCGTTATTTCCCGTGGCAGAGCACGAAAGGCGTGTATGGCGGAAGTGTTAAATTCGAAACAGAGGGAAAAAGTTATCAGCTTAACCGCGTGTTTGGGAAAAAAGATAAAGATGATATTTTTGAACTCTATGACCTTTCGACAAACCTTCCGTGCGAGGATTTTTCCGAGAATATCGGTGTTGAATTATTTGGTATTGATGCGGCATCCTTTGGCCGCACAGTATTTTTTTCACAGAAGGACTGCGAGTCTGCACCGACCGACGGGATTCATGCGAAACTTGGCAATCTGATTGAGCAGACGGATGATATCCACAATTTTCAAAGTGTGTATGACAAATTGAAAGATACCACGAATAAAATGACGCCAAAAAGAAAAACCGGTTCGCTGAACAGAGAAAAACGTGAAATCGAAGAAAGAGAGCAGAAACTTCGTGAAGAAGAAAGCATCCGGCAGGGGATTTTAGAGGCGGAAACTTATTACAAGCAGTGTGAAGAAAAAGAAAAAGAGCTTTCCGAGGTGATTGCTGCGGAGCAAAAGAAGCAGGAAAAACTTAGTAAGGCAATGGACTATGCGGTAAATAGAAAAGAGTATGAGACACTTGTGTCTGCTAAAGAACAGGCGGGAAAACAGTGGGAAGACAGTAAAAATGCATTTCCTTACGAGGATAAAATTCCTTCGATGGAGCAGATGGGAAAATGGCAGAAGCAAAGACGGGAGTGCGAACAGTTCCGTGAGCAGATGGTGAGAAATCAATTGACTGGCGAGGAAAATGCACTTGTGTCTTCTGTCAAACAGCGGTTTGGACAGGAGATTCCGGAGGATGCAGCACTGCAGTCGATGGAGGAGGCTCTTACCGAATATGAATCGCTCAAACAGACCATTCGCAAAGGAGAGTTTACACCGGCAGAACAAAATGAGTGGGAAACTCTGAAAAAACGCTATCCGAATGGGATGCCGGGGAAGGAAGAATTGCTGAAATTAAATCGAATCTGTGAAGATGTTCGACATAGAGAAGATCAGCTTGCAAATGCGCAGACAACAGCCCGTGCATTAAAGCAGGTGGCGGCACAGAAAAAGTCGGAAAAAGCGTCACCACTTCTACTTGTTCTTGGCTGTCTTGCGTTGGTTCTTGGTGTGGGGCTTAGCTTCGTACAGGTGATTGCCGGCGTGGCAGCATTTGTTGTTCTGGCGATTGTCGCTGTGGTCCTTTTTGTACAGCAAAAAGGGAAAAAACAGGAAGAAGATTTAAGTGAGCAGCCGCTTTTGGAACTTAAACAGGAGATGGAACGGGCAAAAAGAGAGATAGAGCAGGGAAATGAAAAGATTTCTTTCGTGCTTTCTGCCTATTTCCCGGAAGGAATTTCCGGCGATTTCCGCGATGTGATTCAGCAGATGCAGATGGATACGATAGCCTATGAGACGCATCAGGCAAAGAGCGAGGCGGTAAGTGAAGAAGATGAGGTTCGTTATCAGACTCTTCAAAAATCGCTTCGTGAGTTCATGGATGGTTATGTAGAAATGGGAATTTCAGAAGAGCGGTTTGCATTTGGCTTGTCAAAGCTTCGCAGCGAACTGAAACAGTACCGTCGTCTCTGTGAAAAACTGGAAAGTTTTTTGGGAGCAGAAAAGAAATACGAGCAGGCAAAAGAAGAATTTGTACTTAGCGGAAAAGAGTATGGTCTGATTTTTGAAGAGCCGTTTGACGAGGAACTGCAAAAGATTGCCGGGGCGATTAACCGGGTTCAGGTGGCAGAGCAGTCATGGCAGACGGCAGGAAAAAAGTTGTCACAGTTTGAAAATGACCACGATATGGAGCGTATTCGCGAGACAAAGGAGGCCGGGGAAAACGAAGGGCTGAGTGAAAGCCATGAGCGTGAAAAACGGTGGATGACCGAGCAGGAAAACAATCGAAAAAATATGGCTGCATACGAGAAACAATTAGAGCAGCTGGAGGAAAAACTTGATGAACTTGCAGAAATCCGTCTTGAGTTAGAGGAGCGAAAAGAGCATTTTTTGAGCGGCAATAAGAAGTACGAACTTTTGCTAAAAACAATGGACAAGTTACAGCAGGCAAAAGACACGCTGACCGCGCGTTATATTGAACCGGTGCAGAAAGGATTCACGAAATATTACGAAATGGTAGATGGTGGCGATGCTAAAGACTACCGATTTGATGCTGGCGTAAATTTGACTGTGGAGGAAATGGGCATGCCGCGGGAAATTCGTTTTTTGAGTGAGGGACGCAAGGACCTTGCCGGAATCTGTGCGCGTATGGCAATGGTAGATGCCATGTATGAAAAGGACAAACCATTTCTTGTTTTTGACGATTCCTTTGTGAATCTGGACGACGAAAAAATGCGTCATGTGCTTACCTTTTTGAAGGAAGTCGGAAAAGAATATCAGGTTATTTATTTCACATGCCAGAAAAATAGAAAGGTATAAAAAGGAGGAAACCATGCGTTTTGTAATACAAAGAGTCAGCAGTGCTTCTGTCACAATCGACGGAAAAGTACGTGGAGAAATAGGAAAAGGTTTTGTTGTGTTAATCGGCATTGGAGAGGATGATACAAAAGAAATTGCAGATAAACTTTTACACAAACTTTTGAATATGCGTATATTTGAAGACGAAAATGGGAAAACAAATCTTGCCCTAAAAGATGTGTCCGGCGAACTGCTTATGATTTCCCAGTTCACCTTATATGCCAACTGCAAAAAGGGAAACCGTCCATCTTTTACAGACGCCGGCAGACCGGAGATGGCAGAGCCGATGTATGAGTATATATTGGAAGCCTGCCGCAAAGAAATCCCGGTGGTAGAGCAGGGGGAGTTTGGTGCCGATATGAAAGTTGCCCTTGTGAATGATGGGCCGTTTACAGTCGTGCTTGACAGCAGGGATTTGATGTAGGATACTTATAAAAACATAGAAAAAGAAGCTTATTCGTGAGAGACTATAACGCAAAGCGTTATCCCGTCTCGATACGAATAAACTTCTTTTTCTTTTTCCATTATATTCAGAACTTTTATGTGCCCCTGTTCGCTTTTTCTGATGTAACTCTCTATATACACAAGTTCCTTTAAACACTTTCTCTCGCCACCGATGCTGTAATATATAACGGATATATCACAGAACGCATTTACCCAAATTGCTTCTGAGAAGTCAAGGTCCCTGCTTATTCGCTTTTCCTGAAATTATGTAGTGAATATCATCCTCCCTTCTGAAAATTTCAACTCCGTTTATTATCATAACACATTATGAGCACCGTGAATCGTAAAAGTCGTGAACGGCACAAAATTGGGAGTGAACGGACACTTTTGTATAAAAATTGTTATTTTTTGCATAATATACATTACAAATATTCCTTATTTTGGGACAAAAATAGATGTTGACACCTGCCTGTTATTTGCATTATGATGGAGCAGGAAATATAAAACGAAAAGAGGAACAACATGAATATCGATGAAATGTTAGAAATTAGTGACTGCCCATTGTGTGAGGGCGGCGCATTATTGGAAGAGGAATGTGGCTGTAGTTATTATGTGATGTGTTTGGAATGTGGCTGTCACACGGTAAATATTGATTTCCGTTCGGAACAAGAGCGTCTCGATGCGGCAACAAGAGCGGTTATGCTTTGGAATACCGGAAAAGTAATATCAAGCAGCCCTGGCGAATGAGGATGTTGAACGTAAATTTTGCAGGGGGAAATTTTTCAAGGGTGCTTGACACATTTTTCCCTCTGTGCTACAATACATGGCAAAGCAATGAAGGAAACGATTGTTTATGCAGTGACTTTACGACAGGGAGAGGCGTCATGGACTGCGAGCGTCTTGCGGAAGCGGTAAACAGGAGAACATTCCGGAGCTGATGAGTTGAAACGATTATAAGAGGTAGGCTCATCCGGGTGACACCGTTATTGGTTGAATGAGTGGAGATACGACGGGGTGTCTCAATGCGGGTGGTACCGCGGGTTTTTAGGCTCTTATTTTGATGAACATTTTTCCCGTCCCAGAAGGCAGAGATGCTTTGCTGGGACGTATTTATTTCAAAGCAATCTGTCGAAGGCAGGTTGCTTTTTTTGCAACCTTCAAAATCATTTGGTGGAATCATGTGAAGACACATGGGAATGGAGGTTACTATGGAATATTTAACAGGAAAGACAGAAAAAAAGACACTTGGCATTCAAGACATTTTAGCCGGTGAGTATGAGGGAAAAGAAGTAACGGTAAATGGTGCAGTTCACAAAATCAGAGACATGGGCGATGTGGCGTTTGTGGTTTTGAGAAAGAGCGAGGGGCTTTTGCAGACCGTTTATGAAGATGGCGTTACGGATATTTCGCTGAAAGAATTGCAGGAAGAAGATACCGTTTGTGTGACCGGCGTTGTGGCAAAAGAGGAGCGTGCACCGCATGGATTTGAAATCCGCCTGCGTACCGTAACCATTTTGTCAAAGCCAACGGAACCAATGCCGATAGCTATTAACAAATGGAAAATGAATACCTCGCTGGAAACAAAATTGGATTTGCGTCCGCTTTCCCTGCGAAATGTAAAGGAGCGTGCGAAATTTAGAATCCAGGAAGGAATCATCCGTGGATTCCGGGATTTTCTGCATGAGCAGGGCTTTACCGAAATCCATTCGCCAAAAATCGGCGCCAGAGGTGCTGAGGGCGGTGCAAACTTATTCCGTCTCGAATATTTTCATAAACATGCTGTGCTTGCACAAAGCCCGCAGTTTTACAAACAGATGATGGTTGGCGTGTTTGACCGTGTCTTTGAGGCGGCGCCGGTATTTCGTGCAGAAAAGCACAACACAAAGCGTCATTTGAATGAGTATACTTCTCTTGACTTTGAGATGGGCTATATTGACAGCTTTGAAGATATTATGGAGATGGAAACCGGATTTTTGCAGTACACGATGGAACTTTTGCAAAAAGAGTACAAAAAAGAATTGGATCTTTTGAAAGTCACACTGCCAAAGGTTGATAAAATTCCACAGGTTCGGTTTGACAAGGCAAAAGAACTCGTGGCAGAAAAATACAACCGGACAATCCGCAACCCATTTGACTTAGAGCCGGAAGAGGAAGCACTGATTGGACAATATTTTAAGGAAGAAATGGATGCCGATTTTGTGTTTGTCACCCATTATCCTTCGAAAAAACGTCCGTTCTATGCGATGGATGACCCGGAAGATACGACGTATACACTGAGTTTTGATTTATTGTTCCACGGACTTGAAATCACAACCGGTGGACAGCGCATTCACGATTACCAGACGCTTGTGGACAAAATCGCGGACAGGGGAATGACGCAGGAAGGCATGGAGCAGTACATGATGATTTTCAAACATGGCATGCCGCCACATGGTGGACTGGGAATTGGAATGGAGCGCTTAACAATGAAACTGTTAGGGGAAGAGAATGTTCGTGAGACGACCTTGTTCCCAAGGGATTTGAACCGTCTCGAACCATAAAAGAAAGGAAGTGTTTGTATGGCAAATCATATTTCAGATGAAACAATTGAATATGTAGGAATTTTAGCAAAACTGGAATTGAATGAAGAAGAAAAAGAGCAGGCAAAAAAAGATATGGAAAGTATGCTCGATTACATTGACAAATTAAACGAACTTGACACCGAGGGCGTGGAACCGATGTCTCATGTGTTCCCGGTTCACAATGTGTTCCGTGAGGACGAAGTGACAAATGGAGATGACAGAGAGAACATGTTGAAAAATGCACCGCAGAAAAAAGAAGGAACATACATGGTGCCAAAAACCTTTGCTTAATAAGCAGAATGGAGGAAGCATATGAGTTTAATGAGTTTGACGGCGGTTGCACTCGGAAAAAAGATTCAAGCCGGGGAAGTGACCGTAGAAGAGGCAGTATTGGACGCCTTAGAGCAGATTGAGAAAAAAGAAGATACGATTCACAGTTATGTTACTGTGTTAGAAAAAGAAGCTATTTTAGAAAAAGCAAAAGAAATACAGAAAAAAATTGATGCCGGTGAGCTGACAGGCCCGCTTGCGGGAGTCCCGGTGGCAATCAAAGATAATATGTGTACCGAGGGCGTGCTTACAACATGCAGTTCCAAGATTTTATATAATTTTGTGCCAACGTATACATCGGAAGCAGTAAAAAATCTGGAGGCAGCAGGAGCAGTTATCATCGGAAAAACAAACATGGATGAGTTCGCGATGGGAAGTACAACAGAGACCTCTGCTTACGGAATTACGAGAAACCCACACAATACGGAGCATGTACCGGGCGGTTCTTCCGGTGGTTCCTGTGCGGCAGTTGCGGCGGAGGAATGTTCCTTTGCCCTTGGTTCAGATACCGGCGGTTCTATCCGCCAGCCAAGTTCATTCTGTGGTGTGACCGGAATCAAGCCAACGTATGGTACGGTTTCCCGTTACGGGCTGATTGCTTACGGTTCTTCACTTGACCAGATTGGTCCAATTGCTAAAGATGTAACTGACTGCGCAACAATTTTGGAAGCAATTTCTTCCTATGATAAGAAGGATAGCACCAGTGTGGCACGTGAGGATACCGATTTCACATCGGCACTTGTAGATGACGTAAAGGGAATGAAAATTGGTATTCCAAAAGACTACTTTGGGGAAGGACTTGATTCCGAGGTAAAGGATGCGATTTTCAAGGCAGCAGAAGTTTTGAAACAAAAAGGAGCAATTGTCGAGGAATTTGACTTAAGTCTTGTTGAGTATGCAATTCCGGCGTATTATGTCATTGCTTCCGCTGAGGCAAGTTCCAACTTGTCCCGCTTTGACGGTGTAAAATACGGTTACCGCACAGAAGAATACGAAGGACTTCATAATATGTACAAAAAGAGCCGTTCCGAAGGCTTTGGTCCGGAAGTAAAACGCCGTATTATGCTGGGTTCCTTTGTCTTAAGCAGTGGTTATTATGATGCTTATTACTTGAAGGCACTGCGTACCAAAGCATTGATAAAAAAAGCGTTTGATCGCGCATTTGAAAAATATGATGTGATTTTATCACCGGCAGCACCAACGACGGCACCTAAAATTGGAGACAGCTTAAGTGACCCATTGAAAATGTACTTGGGTGACATTTATACGATTTCTGTAAACCTTGCCGGACTGCCGGGAATGACAGTCCCTTGTGGAACGGATAAAAATGGTCTGCCGATTGGTTTGCAGCTTATCGCTGATTGTTTTAATGAGAAGAAAATGATTCAGACGGCATACACATATGAACAGGCAAAGGAGGCGGAGTAATCATGGCAAAACAGTACGAAACAGTGATTGGGCTGGAAGTCCATGTGGAATTAGCAACGAAAACGAAAATTTTCTGCGGCTGCTCAACGGCATTTGGCGGTGCGCCAAATACTCATACCTGTCCGGTGTGTACCGGTATGCCGGGTTCTTTGCCGGTATTAAATAAGCAGGTTGTAGAATATGCAATGGCAGTTGGTCTGGCATTAAACTGTGACATTAACCAGTATTGTAAATTTGACCGTAAAAACTATTTTTATCCGGATAACCCGCAGAACTATCAGATTTCCCAGTTGTATCTGCCAATCTGTATCAATGGACATGTTGAAATTGAGACAGCCGGCGGCAAAAAAAATGTTGGTATCCATGAAATTCATATGGAAGAGGATGCCGGAAAACTGGTACATGATGACTGGGCAGACTGTTCCCTCGTGGATTATAACCGTTCCGGTGTACCTCTGATTGAAATTGTGTCAGAGCCGGATATGCGAAGCGCAGATGAAGTAATTGCGTATCTGGAAAAACTTCGTATGACGATTCAGTATCTTGGCGCATCCGATTGTAAATTAAATGAAGGTTCCATGCGTGCGGATGTCAACTTGTCAGTGCGTGAGGTTGGTGCGAGTGAATTTGGTACCCGTACCGAGATGAAAAACTTGAACTCCTTTAAAGCAATTGCCCGCGCCATTGAAGGAGAACGTGCGCGCCAGATTGAGTTGTTGGAAGACGGCAAAAAAGTTGTGCAGGAAACAAGACGATGGGATGACAATAAAGAATATTCCTATGCAATGCGTTCCAAAGAGGATGCGCAGGATTACCGTTACTTCCCAGACCCGGATTTGACACCGATTGTCATTTCCGATGAATGGATTCAGAAGATTAAGGACAGCGAACCGGAGTTTCAGGAGCAAAAGGCAGCACGCTACGAAAAAGAATTTGATATTCCTGCCTATGATATTTCGATTCTTACGGCGAGCAAGAAGATGGCAGATTTGTTTGAGCAGACGGTTTCACTTGGAGCAAATCCAAAGAAAGCATCAAACTGGCTGATGGGCGAGACGATGCGCCTTTTAAAAGAGAAAGAAATGGAGCCGGAAGATATTACTTTTGCCCCGGAGAATCTCGCAAAGTTAATTGCCCTTGCGGATAAAGGAACGATTAACTCCACCGTAGCAAAAGAAGTCTTCGAAGTTGTTTTCACAGAGAATACAGACCCGGAGCGGTATGTCAAAGAGCATGGACTTGGTACGGTCAGTGACGAGGGAGCTCTGCGCGAAACGATTGAGAAGATTGTAGAGGAAAATCCACAGTCTGTTGCCGATTATCAGGCAGGGAAGAAAAAAGCAATTGGTTTCTTGGTTGGCCAGACGATGAAAGCGATGCAGGGTAAAGCAAATCCGGGTATGGTAAATCAGATATTGACGGAGATTCTTGATCGGAAATAATAGAGCCGGTATTTTTTGGGATTCCGGTGATTTAGGAGAAAAACATTTGCGTCTCGTGGGCGTTCTCACTAGTTGAGTGCGTAGCGGTATGGGCACTGAAAGTACCAGTGCCACATACCGACGTACTCAAACCCACGAGACGCAAAGGTTTTCTACGAAATTACTGAAAATTCAAAAGTGCCAACAAACACTTGTCACAAACACAAGCAAATAATATGGAATATTTGACAATAAAATGACACGTATGATAAAATGATGGTATCTGTGAAGTGCTTCACAGATGCCATTATTTATTTTAAGGGGGTATCTTATATGAAGAAAAGATGTTTTAGGCTGTTCGCTGGGGTGTTAGCGCTTGCGGTTATGATGACCTACACGGTTATCTGGAATCCGAGCCAGGCAAAGACGACAAAGAGCAAAGATGTAAAAAAAGTTGAGGTTACGAATGTCCAAGGCAAAAATATCACACTTGGTAAAGGCAAGAAACTGAAACTTTCCGTGAATGTTATTCTAAAAAAAGGAAGTAAGGCAAGCAAAGCGGTCAAGTTTGAGTCTTCTAAAAAATCGGTTGTTACGGTTTCTAAAAAGGGCGTTTTGAAAGCAAAAAAAATAGGAAAAGCTAAGATTACAGTGAAATCCAAAGCGAATCCGGCGAAACAGGTAAAATTTACTGTTACCGTTGCAAAAAAGAATGTTTTGATTAAAAAAATCAGCATGAAGAAAAAGTTGACACTTCATATGCCATTGGTTGAAGACGAGGACGATTCCGATGATGACTCCGACGATGACACAGAGGATTCTGATGAGGATTTGGATGATGAAGACGATGACGATGAAGACGATGAAGACGAAGAAGATTATGAATTTGAACCTCGCATTTCCCCATCCAATGCAACAAACCAGACATTGAAATGGACCAGTTCCAATAAAAAAGTGGTTAAAGTAGATGAGGATGGTTATGTTTATATCGTAGATGCCGGTAAGGCAGTGATTACGGCAATGGCAACTGACGGAAGCGGTGTAAAAGCAAAATGTACCGTTACTGTTATAGATGATGCAGATACAGATGATGAAGATGACGATGAATAATGGAGGCTTATTATGATTGAGATGAGAAGAGAAAAACGTTGGCCGGCAAAATTGAATTTGGAAATTTCCAATTTATTTAAGCAGGATCACGTAAAGGTGGAAAATATTAATGCACCGATTGAGGTAATTGATGTTTCCAAAGCGGGCATTGGTTTCCGTTCAGCCAGTGTACTGCCGATGGGGTATTACTTTAATGCGAGACTTACTTTGGCAGAAAACGATTCGCTCAATTGTGTTGTTCGAATTATCCGTCAGCAGAAAAGCGGAGATGACTATATTTATGGATGTGAAATTGTAGGAACGGCATCCATTATGGATTATGTAATTAATGATTATGCTGCGTCTCTGCAGAAATAATAAGAATGAAACAATGCACCGGTGCTTAGAAGGAGACTTTTTTGTACCGGTGTTTTTATTTTGAAAAAAATTTTTACAAACCCTATTGACAAAGGCAACACAAGGTGGTATCTTTAGTTTAGTCAATGATTAGCACTCTTTGATAGCGAGTGCTAACAAAAAGGAAGCGAGGTGGTATTTTGGAACTGAATGAGAGAAAACAAAAGATACTCGAAGCGATTATTCGTAATTATATGGAGACAGGCGAGCCGGTTGGTTCCCGAACCGTTTCCAAGTACACGGATTTGAATCTTAGTTCCGCAACCATCCGTAATGAGATGTCGGATCTAGAAGAGATGGGTTACATTTTACAGCCACACACTTCTGCCGGCAGAATTCCTTCGGATAAAGCATACCGACTATATGTAGACACGATTTTACAGAGAAAAGATGAAGAAGTGTCTGAGATGAAGGAGTTGATGGTCGAGAAGGCAGACAAGATTGACCTTCTGTTACAGCAGGTTGCAAAGTTACTTGCACAGAATACGAATTACACTTCCATGGTGACCAAGCCAAAGTATCAGCATAAGCGGATTAAGTTTATCCAGCTAAATCAGATGAGTGAACGACAGCTGCTTGTGATTGTTGTTCTTGATAACAACCACGTAAGCAATAAGTTCATTAACCTTATGACGGATGCCGATGAGAATGTGATTGCTCAGATGAATTTTTTGATGAACACGGCACTCACCGGACTTGATTTTACTGAGATTAACATGGTGATTATGCAGCAAATCAAGGAAAAAGCAGGGGAATACGGAGAATTGGCATCCAGCATTTTGGATTGTATTTCGGAAGTTATGACAGAAGAGGATGACTCAGAGATTTACACATCGGGCGCCACGAATATTTTGAAATATCCGGAGTTATCGGATAAGGAGAAAATGACCGGACTGCTTTCCACATTTGAAGAAAAACAGATGTTGTCAGCATGGGCCAACGATGAACCACCGGAGGATGACAAAGAACATGGCATTCAGGTGTACATTGGTGAGGAATCACCGGTAGAGTCAATGAAAGATTGCTCCGTTGTAACTGCCACGTACCGAATTAAAGAAGGCGTTTATGGAAAGATAGGTATTGTCGGACCAAAGCGTATGGACTACGAAAAAGTAGTTGGCACATTGGAAAACTGCATGCAGCAGCTAGATGACATATTTAAAAAGAAATAGCGAGGTGAAGTGAATTGGCTGAAGAGATGAAAAACGAAGACGTTAAAGAAGAAGTAAAGGAAGAAGAAACCGTAGAAGAAACGGTGGAACAAGCCGATAAAGAAGAAACAAAAGAAAAGAAAAAAACGGAAAAGTCAGAAAAAGCGGTTAAGAAGAAAGCAAAAAAAGACAAAAAAGATGAAAAGATTGAAGAGTTGAATGACCGCCTGATGAGAAATCTGGCAGAGTTTGAAAACTTTAGAAACCGCTCGGAAAAAGAAAAAAGTGCCATGTTTGAAATTGGTGCGAAGTCAGTTGTTGAAAAGATGCTTCCGGTTGTGGATAACTTGGAGCGAGGTTTTGACGGACTTTCCGATGAAGAAAAAGAGACACCATTTGCCAAAGGAATTGAGGCCGTTTACAAACAGCTTCTTACTGGATTAGAAGAAATCGGCGTGACACCGATTGAGGCTGTTGGCAAAGAGTTTGACCCGAATTTCCATAATGCCGTTATGCATGATGAAGATGATTCAGATGCATCCAATCAGGTCATTGAGGAATTCCAAAAGGGTTATATGTATAAAGATTCAGTAGTCAGACACAGTATGGTTAAAGTGTTAAACTAATAAAGAAAATAACAGTCATGGTATAGACAGAAAGGAAGTATTATTATGAGCAAGATTATTGGTATTGACTTAGGAACAACAAACAGTTGTGTAGCAGTAATGGAAGGTGGTAAACCGGTTGTTGTAGCAAACGCTGAGGGCGCAAGAACAACCCCATCTGTTGTAGCATTTACAAAGACTGGTGAGCGTTTAGTTGGTGAGCCGGCAAAGCGTCAGGCAGTAACAAATGCAGAAAAGACCATTTCTTCTATTAAGAGACATATGGGTACGGATTACCGTGCAACAATTGATGACAAGAAATACACACCACAGGAAATTTCCGCTATGATTCTTCAGAAATTGAAAGGCGATGCAGAGAATTACCTTGGTGGTGAGAAGGTAACAGAGGCTGTAATTACAGTTCCTGCTTACTTTAACGACGCACAGCGTCAGGCAACCAAAGATGCAGGTAAAATTGCAGGTTTGGATGTAAAACGTATCATCAACGAGCCAACAGCAGCAGCACTTGCTTATGGTTTGGATAATGAAGGCGAGCAGAAGATTATGGTATACGACCTTGGTGGTGGTACATTTGATGTTTCCATCATTGAGATTGGTGATGGCGTCATCGAAGTACTTTCTACTTCCGGTGATAACAAACTTGGTGGTGACGACTTTGATAATAAAGTATGTGACTACATGGTTTCTGAATTTAAGAAGGCAGAAGGTGTAGATCTTTCTACTGATAAGATGGCAATGCAGCGTTTGAAAGAAGCAGCAGAGAAAGCAAAGAAAGAGTTGTCCTCTGCAACTACAACAAACATCAACCTGCCATTTATCACAGCTACAGCTGAGGGACCAAAGCACTTTGATATGAACTTAACACGTGCAAAATTCGATGAATTGACCGCTGACCTTGTAGAGAGAACAACAACACCGGTTCAGAATGCATTAAAAGATGCCGGTATTACCGCTTCTGAATTAGGAAAAGTATTGTTGGTTGGTGGTTCAACACGTATCCCTGCTGTACAGGACAAAGTAAAACAGTTGACCGGACATGAGCCAAACAAATCCTTGAACCCGGATGAGTGTGTAGCACTTGGTGCTTCGATTCAGGGTGGTAAACTGGCTGGAGATTCCGGTGCCGGCGACATCCTTCTTCTGGATGTAACTCCATTGTCACTTGCTATCGAGACAATGGGTGGTGTGGCTACCAAACTTATCGAGAGAAATACAACAATTCCTACTAAGAAGAGTCAGATTTTCTCTACCGCAGCAGATAACCAGACCGCTGTAGACATTAACGTAGTACAGGGCGAGAGACAGTTCGCTAGAGATAATAAATCTCTTGGACAGTTCCGCTTGGATGGTATTCCTCCGGCAATGCGTGGAGTACCACAGATTGAGGTTACATTTGATATCGATGCAAATGGTATTGTAAATGTATCCGCTAAGGACTTGGGAACAGGAAAAGAACAGCACATCACAATTACTGCTGGTTCTAACATGAATGATGAAGAAATCGAAAAAGCAGTTAAAGAAGCTGCTGAATTCGAAGCACAGGATAAGAAGAGAAAAGAAGGCATTGATGCCCGCAACGAAGCTGACAGTATGGTATTCCAGACTGAGAAAGCATTGCAGGACGTTGGCGATGGCGTAGATGCAGCAGAGAAAGAAAAAGTACAGGCTGAGATTGATAAAGTAAAAGCAATCTTGGAGCGTACAACACCGGAGAACATGAGCGATGCCGATGTTGATGAGTTGAAAGCAGCAAAAGAATCTTTGATGACAAATGCACAGCAGGTATTCGCAAAAGTATACGAGCAGGCACAGCAGGCAGCCGGTGGTGCACAGGGAGCAGGCCCTGACATGAGCGGTGCAGGTGCCGGACCAAACCCTGGAGCAGGAGCAGCACAGGATAATAGCGGCGATGACGTAGTAGATGGGGACTTCCGCGAACTCTAATGAGCCGTGCGACAAGGAAACAAATGATTTTCTTGTGCTTGCACAAGAGAAAAACATTTGTTTCCTTGTCATAGGGCGAATGCCCGCGATGATGAGCAGCGAAGCTGCGAAGAATCACGGCTCATTAGAGAACTGGGAGCTGAGAAGGGCGAATGCCCGCGATGATGAGAATCACGCGGGTTATTTGCACGTAAAAGGATAGAAAGAGAGTGGAGGAGACATGGCAGACAAGAGAGATTATTACGAAGTCCTTGGCGTAGACAAGAATGCCGATGAGGCAGCGCTGAAAAAGGCCTATCGTGTATTAGCCAAAAAGTACCACCCCGATACGAATCCGGGTGATAAAGAAGCAGAAGCAAAATTCAAGGAAGCTTCTGAGGCTTATGCCGTATTAAGTGACCCAGAAAAGAGACGCCAGTATGATCAGTTTGGTCATGCCGCTTTTGATGGTGGTGCCGGTGGCGGCGGTGGATTCACCAATATGAATATGGATGATATCTTTGGCAGTTTCGGAGATATTTTCGGAGATTTATTCGGTGGAGGATTTGGCGGCGGCAGAAGCCGGCGTGCAGATCCGAATGCCCCACAGCGCGGAGCAAATCTGCGGACACAGGTAAAAATTACATTTGAAGAAGCTTGCTTTGGTACGGAAAAGGAAATTGAAATTCCATCCAAAGTTGAATGCAAGACTTGTGGGGGAAGCGGAGCCAAAGCAGGAACCAGCCCGGTCAAATGTGAGCGATGCGGCGGACGAGGACAGATTGTTCAGACACAGCAGTCACTTTTCGGAATGGTGCAGAATGTTACTACATGTCCGGCTTGTGGCGGTAAAGGTACAATTATTAAGGAAAAATGTCCGGCTTGTCACGGACAGGGTTATACAAGCAAAAAAGAGAAATTGCAGGTCAGTATTCCGGCAGGAATCGACCACGGACAGAGCGTTCGTCTGCGTGGCAAAGGAGAACCGGGTAAAAATGGCGGTGCCCGCGGTGATTTGCTTGTAGAAGTATATGTAGAACGCCACAAAGATTTCCAGCGCATGGATTATGATATTTACTCAACCGTACGGATTTCTTATCCAAGAGCTGTTCTTGGCGGAGATGTGGTTATCCCGACAATTGATGGCGATGTCGCATACAATGTAAAGGCAGGAACGCAGACCGGTACAAGAGTTCGTTTGCGTGGTAAGGGAGTTCCGTCCCTTCGTAACCGCAAAATGCGAGGCAACCATTATGTGGATTTGGTTGTGGATGTGCCGACAAAGCTTACCAAAGAGCAGAAAAAACTGTTAGAGCAGTTGGATAAGTCGTTTGAGGACGAGGAAAATAAGAAAAATAAAAAGCACAAAAAATAATCGTATAGGAAAGAAGCCTTCTGTTTATACTAATCGAAAACAGGAGGCTTTTTTTATGATACAGACATTTCGAATTAATACGATACGAGGAAGAGAGATTTTAGATTCCAGAGGAAATCCAACGATTGAGGTGGAGGTAAAATTGTGCGGAGGGGCAGCGGGCAGAGCATCCGTTCCCTCCGGGGCGTCTACGGGGGCGTTTGAAGCAGTGGAACTGCGAGACAGTGAATTGCCGCGTTACCGTGGAAATGGCGTAAAGCGTGCGGTAGAAAATATTAATGACATTCTTGCCGATAAATTGGAAGGGAAAAATGCATTGAATCAGGTGGAAATTGATACGCTGATGATACGTGAAGATGGTACCGCAAACAAAGCAAAACTGGGTGCTAATGCAATTTTGGGTACATCGCTTGCTGTGGCAAAGGCGGCAGCAAAACAGCTCGGTGTTCCGTTGTATCAGTATCTGGGCGGACCAAACGCGCGTGTTATGCCGATTCCGATGATGAATATTATGAATGGCGGAAAACATGCGGACAGTAGTTTAACGATTCAGGAGTTTATGATTATGCCGATAGGAGCATCTTCCTTTCATCAGTGTTTGGAGTGGTGTGCGAATGTATACGCTACCTTGAAGAAACTGTTGGCAGAAAAGGGATTTGCCACCTCCATTGGTGATGAGGGTGGATTCGCACCGCATCTTGCTCATGAGGACGAGGCGCTTTCTTTTATTACAGGGGCTATTGAAAAAGCAGGATACCGTCCGGGCGAGGATTTTTCGATTGCTATGGATGGTGCCAGCACAGAAATGTATGAGGAGGCTGTGAAAGCAGGAAGGCCGGGCGAGTATTTGTTCTGGAAATCCGGTGAGTACAAAAGTACTGATGAAATGATTGATTTTTGGTGTGATTTGTGCCGCAAGTACCCAATTGTTTCGATTGAAGACGGGCTGGCAGAAGAGGATTGGTCGGGCTGGCAGAAACTCATGGATAAATTAGGAGATAAAGTGCAGCTTGTTGGTGATGATTTGTTTGTTACAAATACCAAACGTATCGAAAAGGGAATTAAACTTCAGGCGGCAAATGCGGTTTTAATCAAGCCAAATCAGATTGGAACCGTGACAGAAACTCTCGAGGCGATTCGAATGACACAGACGACCGGATGGAATGCTATTGTCAGTCATCGCTCGGGTGAAACGGAAGACACTACGATTGCAGACATTGCAGTCGGCATGAATGCCGGACAGATTAAAACCGGTGCGCCGGCGCGCACAGACCGAGTGGCTAAGTATAACCAGCTTCTTAGAATTGAAGAAGAACTTGGTGAGTGCGCTGTGTATGGTGGGTAAAGAAAGAACCGAAAAAAGTAAAATAAAAATGGCTGTGTCAACAAGTTTTGACACAGCCATAAATTTATTTACATGGGAAAGCCCGTTTCATTAAATTATACAATCCGTGCAGATAAACGACATTTTGGTGGCCGCCACCTCCGCGGTTTACAGCATCTCCGCCCATGGTTTCATAATAAATGTGCGGAACATTATTTTTTTCCAAGGCCTTATGGTAAAGGATTGGATTGTTACCTACTGTTGTGTCATTTTTCCCTTTTACAATCATAACTAACGTGTTTTCTTTATAAGCATCCGGCAGTGTGAAAGTATCTTCGGTAAAAATCCCTTTTTCTGCACTATATGGGAGAACGCCCGGAGCGGGACAAAAGGCACCGATATAACCAAATTTATCCGGATGTTTAAATCCTGCATTCAAAGCTTCTCTGCCACCCATTGAGAATCCCCAGACGGCTGTATTGAGACGTCCGGTTTTGACACTGTAATGTTTGTTAATAGCAGGCATTAAGCAGTTTACGATATCGTTTACACAATTGTCATAGGCGTCATAAGTTTCTTGATTGTATCCTGCTCCCTGACCGGATTCATTGGCACAGATATTAGGGAAAACCATAATTACTTCTTCCATAACATCATTGGCATAGCCGTTCCAAACAACATCTGTGGCACCATCTTGAGCAAGATTATAGATGCCCCAGCCATAACCGTGTAAACCGTAGACAACCGGATATTTTTTCTTTGGATTGTATCCATCCGGAAGTCCAACTAAGGCTTTTCTTGTCACTGTTTTTCCTTCTGCTACAGCAGTGGACTCGTATTCGAATTCTTCTGTTGTTCCTTTTACTCCATCTTTTCTTAATGCACCTGCCGGAACGGTTACATTTGGCTTGAAAATATTTTTCATAAAATTGTAGAAACCATGCTGGTAAACTGCTTTTTCATGGTTGCCACTGCCGCTGCCGCTTGGATCACCACCCATCGTTTCGTAGTAAACATGAGGTGTGTTTGTTTTTTGCAGGGTCTGATGATACAAAAGTGGGTGCTGTTTTACAACATCATCTTTAAATCCTTTTGTTATCTGTACATAAGTGTCATTTAAATATTCGCTTGGCAGCGTAAATGTGGAATCCGTATAAAATCCGGGTTCAGTAACGCCATTCATCGTGTAAGGCAAAAGACCCGGAGCCGGACAAAAAGCACCAATGTAACCAAATAAATCCGGTCGCTCAAATCCGATTTGCAAACTGACACGTCCGCCCATGGAAAAACCGCAGACAGCAGTATTTTCACGACCTGTCAGTGTAGAATATTTTTTGTTGATAGCAGGCATAAGGCACTTTGTTAAGTCGTTGATGAAGTTGTCATAGGCTTTATAGTGTTCCAAACTAAAGCCGGTTCCTTTTCCTTCTTTGTTTGCACAAACATTAGCAAAAACAACAATGGAATCTTTCATATCATCATTTGCCATAGCGTTCCAGGCAACATATTGTGTATTGTCTCCGGTAAGAGAATATTCGTTACCGAAAATACCGTGCTGCATATAGATGACCGGATATTTTTTTGACTCGGTATATCCTTTTGGCAGTGCAACGCGTGCATGACGTTTTACGGTTTCGCCCTCTGACACTTCTGTAGAATCGTAGTAGAATTCTTCCAGAGTGCCACTGTTAGCCTCGTTTTTATTCATGAATCCGGATGGCAGATCAGAATAATCCGGATTTTCTTTTGGACGCGGGGTGGCAGTAGGCTTCGGAGAGCCGGTTGGAGTAGGGGGCAGTGTTGGTGTGGCTGATGCTGTTGGTGCAGTCGTTGGTTTTTCACCGGTATTTCCGGAATTTGTGGCTGCCGGCTGCGCACTTGCGATCGACTTTTTATTTGATACTTTGCTCTTTATTATAATTGTAACGACCCCAATCTTCTTAGTTTTTTTCTTAAGTTTTTCCTTTACGGTAATTTTTGTTTTTCCGGCTTTTTTTGCGGTAACAACTCCTTTTTTGTTTACCGAAACTTTTTTGTTAGAAGCCTTAAATGTGTACTTCGCTTTTTTCTTTTTTTTCTTTATTGTAATCTTTTTCTTTTGTCCTACGGTTAATGTGATTTTTGTTTTTGCTAACTTTGCCTTTGCAAAAACATCTGCCGAGAACGATGGGCTCAGGGCAGATGCTAAAAGTGCAAAGGACAAACTGAAGCAGAGAAATGTTTTTTTCATGTTTCAGAATCCCCTTTCTTTTTTACTTGAAAATACGTTTTAAGAAATTATACAAACCATGATGATAAACGGTTGCCCAGTGGCCACCGTTTCCTTTGCCTGCAGGGTCGCCGCCCATTGTTTCATAGTAGGAACATGGGATGCCGGCAGCCTTTAGTGCATTGTAATAATTGGTTGGATTACTGCCAACAACTGTGTCGGTAGCACCTTTTGTAATCTGAATATAAGTGCTGTTTATGTACTCATCGGCAAGTTTTAAATCCGCTTTTGTAAGCATGTCACCGCCATCTAAAGCACCCGGTGCCGGGTTAAATAATCCGATACCGCTAAATAAATCAGGACGTCTTATACCAATGTTCAATGTCTCGCGTCCGCCCATAGAAAATCCACAAACCGCCGTGTTTTCTCGTCCGGTCAGTGTGGAATATTCTTTATTAATGGCAGGCATTAATACTTTTGTTAAGTCATTAATGATGTAGTCATAATAAGAGGCTGTTTTTGCATCTGTATTAAAACTGCTTTTTCCTTCTTCGTTACAGCATACACATGGGTAAACGACGATACATTCTTTGACATCACCATTGGCAATGGCATTCCATACCACATACTGTGTACCTGCACCATCATTAAGAATTCCGTTTCCAACCATGGATTCCGGCGTGTCGCTTAATCCGTGGAGCATATAAACAACCGGATATTTTTTCGTTTTTGAATAGTCTTTTGGAAGAACAACCATAGCATAGCGGTCAATTGGTGTCTTTTTTGCAGATTCATCGTCACTGATGTATTCTGTTGATTCATATTCAAAGCGTTCTACTTCTCCTTTGTTAGCCTGATTTTTTGCGGTATAACCATTTGGAATATTTGAAAATTCAGGGTTCTCAGGAAATGGAGTAGGGGTGGCTTTAGGAGCCGGTATTGCAGTAGCGGTAGCGGTCGGTTCGGCAGTTGGTTCATTGCTCGGAGACGCTGCTGGGGTAGCTGTAACGACGGGTGTTGGCGTATTAAGTGCCGGAACTGTCGTGTTTTGTGCTGTTTTCTTTTTGATAGTAACCGTAATGGTTCCCACCTTTCTTGTTTTTTTCTTCAACTTCTCTTTTACGGTAATTTTAACTTTGCCGGCTTTTTTTGCCGTGATAACGCCGGATTTACTTACGGAAGCTTTTTTGTTGGAAGCTTTGAAAGAATATTTTGCTTTTTTCTTTTTTGATTTTATCGCAATCTTTTTCTTTTGTCCAACGGTTAATGTAAGTTTCTTTTTGACCAGTTTTGCTTTTGCAGCCGCTGTTGCCGGAGTAAAGGCACTAAGTGTCGATACGGCAAGCGCAAAGCATAAACCGATGCTGATGGTTTGTTTTTTTAATATGTTCATGGTAACCCTCCTCATATAATCTTATGGTTATACTTTAGCATAATGTGATTAGTATGAACATGATTTATCATGTCCAAAATATGAATTATTCACGCTTTTTGTAGAGGATGATTTGACTACTGTTCACTATTATGCAACAAATACGGAATTAACTCCGATTGATAAATGGATTGTAAAGATTCAATTGGAAGATTTATAAAAACTTTGAGCGTAGAACGCCCCTCCCATTGGCGGTGTCGTTTTACGCTCTTTTTATATGCCGAAATTTGGTTTGTTTGGTACGATTTAAGGTTCTTTTTGAGGGGCGTAAGTCGCCTGACGATTGTAAGCAAATATATTGACTTTGCACTTTGATTGTGCTAGTATATATACAAACAAGGGTGGGGCGCAGATGTTCTCCTTGTAGTGATAGAAATAAAAGAATTTAGGTAATTAAGGAGGATACTGTTTGGGAGCAAAAGATTTAGCAGAGAAAAATTTACTACAATACAAAGATGTATTTTCAGACATTGTAAATGTAAACTTATTTGGTGGCAGATGTTATGTGTCGGCGGAAGAGTTGTCGAGAGAACCTGGCGAGTTGATTACGAAAGCCGTATCGGATGATAAACTTCGGCAGTTACAGATGGATGTGCCGATGAAGTGTAAGAAGCACAATAGAAGTTTTTTCTTATGTCTGGAAAATCAGAGTGACAAAAACAACGTTATGCCGGTGCGCGATATGGGATACCAGCACGCCAAATATATGGAGCAGATCAAGGAAGCGAAAGAAAGGAATCGGAAAACCGGAAATTATCCAAATCCGATGACAAAAGAACTTAACGATTCACAGAAATTAAGTCCGGTCATTACTCTGGTTTTGAATTACAGTCAGAAAGAATGGGAAAAACCAAGATGTCTGAATGATATGCTGGAGTTTCCGGAGGATATGAAATGTGAGTTGGAGCCATGGATACCCTCGTATTCGGTTTGTGTGATTAACCTAGCCAGTCAGCCGGAAACGACAATTCGCCAGTATCAATCGGATTTTAAATACATAGTCCGTTACCTGTCCTGCGGAAATGACAGAAGAAAACTGGATGAATATTTCCAAACAACAGAGTTTCAGTTAGACCACCCGGAAGCATTTTTAGATTGGCTGTCTGCGGTGACAAATGACAGGAGATATCGGAAAGCAAAAGAATTAATTGAGACAACAGAAGGAAAAGGAGGAAAAATCGATATGTGTGTATTGTTAGATATGTATGAAGAACGTGGAGAAGCGCGAGGAATAGAGAAAGGGATTTCGCAGGGAATTTCACAAGGAATCTTACAGGGAATCGAAGAAATCAACGCATTATATCATTGTTTGTTGGCAGATAACCGAATGGAAGATATACAAAAAGCAATCATGGATACAGAATATCAGAAGGAATTGTTGCGGGAGTATGGGATTGGAGAGTAAGAACGGAAACAGCCATAGAACAAAAACCTTCTTCATAGAACAAAAATCTTCGTCATTTTCCCTTGCCAAATTTTTTGTTCCGTCATATAATGGAGAAAAGAAAGGCCGGAGGATAGAGAATGACACCACAAGAGATTTTTGCAAAGAGTTTGGTTACTTACGATAAAACCAGTCGCTCGAATGATTCTTTTTATTATCATTTGCCTTATCACAAGGATTATGATTTATGCAACTGGAATCCGATGCGTATGTATAGTGGTAATGTAATTAAATATTATCAATATCATTTGTCCAAACCGGTTATCCTTTTTACGGATACTGATGAATGAGATAGTTTATGGCATCCTGTCTTACTGAGGGGGTGCCATTTTGTTGCATAGGAAAAGGTGAAAGGACAATATTGTATTTATGAATGCACAGAAGTTATTTTCAAAAAAATGGATTGTGTTTGCAACGGCGGTGTTGTGTACCCTGCTTTGGGGAAGTGCATTTCCCGGTATAAAAACCGGATACTGTATGTTTCGGATTGCTAGTCAGGACACCGCAGACCAGCTTATGTTTGCCGGTGCGAGATTTTTGATTGCAGGTATTTTGACTCTTTTGATTTCTTTTTTTGTGGAGAAAAAGGAGCATAAAAAGGAACGGAGAAAGCAGTGGCCGAAAGGACAGATTGTACTTGTGGCATTTGTCCAGACTGCTTTGCAGTACATTTTTTATTATATTGGTATGGCGCACGTGACAGGAGTAAAAGGTGCAATTTTGAATGGGAGTGCAGCGTTTTTTTGTGTGGTGACGGCATGCATTTTTTATCATGAATCAATTAATGGAAGAAAAATTGCGGGGTGTCTTTTGGGCCTTCTTGGCGTGTTTGTGGTAAATCTCGGAAAAGGGAGTATTGGCGGTTCGTTTTCCTTTTTAGGAGAAGGTTTTATGCTTTGCTCTGCTGTGTCATCGGCACTTGGCTCGCTGTGTAATAAAGAAGCGGCAAAGAAAATGGGACCGGTTACTCTTTGTGGGTGGCAGCTTATTCTGGGTGCGGTTTTGTTGATTGGTGTGGGTTTTTTATTTGGAGGGAGAATTTCGATTTTGGAAGTGCCTGCCACCGGCTGGCTGCTGCTTTTGTATTTAGCATTCTTGTCGGCAGCAGCCTTTTCCCTATGGACTGTTTTGTTAAAATATAATCCGATGGGTAGGGTGACAGTTTTTAATTTCTTAATTCCGGTATTTGGAAGCCTCTTATCAGTTATTTTTCTGAAAGACAGCCTATGGAATGTAAATACGCTTTTTGCACTTTTGCTTGTATGTGCAGGAATTTATTTAGTCAACCGAGAATCAAAAAATATTTCTAAATAAGAATATCGCCGCCACATGCATCCAGTGTAATTTCAATTGAACCATTCTGCACCATATAATCTTTGCCGGATAGTGCACCTTTAAACTGTGTTTTTGGTCCCTGATACGGAATATGGAGAGTTGTCGACTGCTCATCGTTATTGACGGCAGTAATCACGTCTTCATCTTCATAACAGCGTGCAAAAGCATATTGGCGGTTTGTAAGAAGAAGTTCTTTGTATTCACCATAACACAATGCTTTTTGCGCTTGATGGATAGAACCGAGTTTGGCAATCAGCGCAGTCAGCGGATTGTCAGTCATTGCATCGGCATAGTCACTAAGTTCTAAGTGTGGTCGGAGTGAAGCATCGGAACCTTGTTCTTTTTTTCCTTCGATACCAAATTCGGAGCCGTAGTAAATAGACGGAATCCCCGGAAGTGTGTACATCAAAGTGTAGATTACGCCGAGATGGTCTTTGTTTATTATCTTACTTGCAATTCGCTCAACATCATGGTTGTCGGCGAAACTGTACAATTCCAAGTTCCGGTAATGGCATCCACCCATGTCATAAAGACGCTTTACCGTGTGTGCAATTTCAAAAAAGTTATGCTCGTTGCAGCCGGACCAAAGAGCTTTATTCAGGTTATAATTGGTTACAGAATGCAAAGTTTCCGAATTAACCCAGCGTGTATATTCGCCATGAATGACTTCGCCCATCAGCCAGAAATCCGGTTTTACTTCATTGGCAACCTGACGCATTCCCTTCATAAAATCAAAATCAAGAACATCCGCTGCGTCAAGCCGGATGCCATCAATGTTAAATTCAGAAACCCAGAAGCGGATTACATCGTAAATATAATCTTTTACCTGTGGATTCCACTGGTTCAGTTTTACTAACAGATTATAACCTCCCCAGTTATCATAGGAAAATCCATCGTTGTATTCATTATTTCCACCAAAATTCACATTGCAGTACCAGTCTTTGTATTGTGAATTCTCACGGTTTTTCTGCAGGTCTTTGAAAGCAAAAAAATCTCTTCCTGTGTGATTGAAAACACCGTCAAAGATAACCCGCACTCCTTTTTCGTGACACGTACGGACAAATTCTTTTAAATCGTCATTGTCGCCGAGACGTCTGTCCAGTGTTCGGTAATCCGTTGTTTCATAGCCATGTCCTACGGATTCAAAAAGCGGTCCGATGTAAATTGCATTGCATCCGATTTCTTTTATATGGTCAATCCATGGGAGCAGTGTGGGAAGCCTATGGACAACCTCGCCATAATCATTCTGCGCCGGTGCGCCCGTTAATCCCAAAGGGTAAATATGATAAAATACTGATTCGTCATACCAAGCCATGTTTATTCCTCTTTTCTTTGTGAAGTATTTTTACTAAATTATTATAACATAAAATGCTACTGTAAAGAAGTTGTTTCGCGACTTTTTGTGGCGCGAAACAATGCTTGACATGACACATGCAATAATATATAATATAAATATCTAGAAAAGCAATGGTTCAGACTTAGTATCCAGATTCTATGATTATTTTATAAAAGACTCTTGCTTTATTCCGGAAAAAAGAATATGGCAGGATTGTATATAAATGTTCCTGCCTTTTGTGACAACATCACAGGAAAGGAGGAAATGATTTTATGAATCAGACAATATTTGAAAACCTGCCTCAGAAGATGAATCTTATCAGTGATTTGTTTTCAA